>Ga0209201_1000320_pt1 | contig 70338 bp, 50 predicted proteins | sample AD_UKC055_MetaG_FD_184411 | JGI IMG/M metagenome (GOLD analysis project Ga0209201, IMG submission 184411) | Active sludge microbial communities of municipal wastewater-treating anaerobic digesters from USA - AD_UKC055_MetaG (SPAdes) (version 2) | ecosystem: Engineered > Bioreactor > Anaerobic >...
CGTTCCGGTCAAGTAAAAAGGTGAATATTAGAGAAAGAATAGCTCCTTACGGTAGGGTTATTCTTTTTAAAGACAGCGCCATTCTAAAAAGAGTGGCGCTGCTGTTTACAAGGGGTAATGCTGTATAGAAAGCGACTATTCCAAAGAGAGCGACTATTCCAAAGAGAGTGGCACTATCTGAAGGGCAACTCTACTCCTCTACAGGGAATCTGCGTTCAAGTTCCAAAGCGAACCACTGCCTCCACCAGCCGCGATCGTGTCCTCCGTCAAAAGTCCAATCTTTGACATATCCTCCGCGTTTGCGTATGGATTTAAGAAGAGCCGGGAAATAATCCTCCTGACCTACCTCCTCTTTTATGCCCCAACAAATACGGTAGTTTGTCGGTTCACTAAGCATCCCATAGCCATCCCAATCGGAATAGACAGGCGAAAAGCACCAGTATTCCCCTATCAGTTCAGGATGGCGCATGCTCAAGGTGAGTCCAAAATCGGCGCTGTTTGAAGTACCGTAGAATATTCGCTCGTTGCGATCCCGGCTCACATTACATCTCTTTTCTATATAAGGTATAAACGTGCCTGTGAAAAAAGCCATGTGCGACTCAAAGAGTTTAGACAGTGTAGAATCCTGTTTTGACAGAGCATCAATATATTCGGCATTACGATAAGCTATAGTAAAGCCGGGTATCCTAGTCTTGTTCTCAAACGAACAGGCTATCACTACAGGTCTGATTGAACCCAGTGTGATAAGTGAATCGACCATGCTGCGATAACTGCAATCCTTAAACACAAGACCGTCAGCCATGTATATTACAGGATATTCCTCCTTAGGATTGTAGCCAATGGGTAAATACAGTCCGATTTTTCTTGTCTTTCCGCCTTCATCCTTTATTTCAAACTCTTCAAACGATGACTCCGTCAGGGTTTTATTGCATGAGAGAAAGAACAGCAGAACTATTAAAACTGAAATAATTGTAATAAAAATAGAGTTTATACACCTTTTCATGTCGTAAAATATAAAATATGAGAAAAAATTGTTTGCCAATTAAACTTTATAGCCTTTTTCAAATCAAAATGACGATTAAATGTTAAATTGACGTTTTATACATTTAACCATTCCGTTGCGAAGATATAGTAATTATTGATGTAAATTTGCATTTTCTAAAACAAACACCAAATAACAAATGAAACGAATCTCCACTCTGATTGTTATTCTAGCTGTTTCAGTTTCGTCACTGATGGCTCAGAATCTTGAGATTAAGGGCTCTGTCTATGATTTTGACAGCGCTGAACCATTGTATCCTGCAGCCGTGCAGGTCTTTTCAATTGCCGGAACTGACACCGTTTACGTTAACGGTGTTTCGACCGAAGAGGACGGTACATTCAGTCTCGGCGGTCTGAAAGCCGGTAACTATATGGCACGCACCACTTTTTTGGGTTACAATGAAAATGACAAGAACTTTACGTTGAGATCAGGTACACAGACAACCGATCTCGGCAGAATTTCATTAAGGTCCGATGGCATCACACTGCAGACTGTAGCTATCAGTGCAGTCGCAGCTAAAGTTCAGATAGATAATGACACCGTGATGTTCAACAGTGCGGCCTTCAAACTGCCGGAGGGTTCATCGGTTGAAGACCTTATACGTAAACTTCCCGGAGTCCAGATTTCCAGTGACGGAAATATTACCGTGAACGGAAAAACAGTACAAAAAATTCTGGTTAACGGAAAGGAATTCTTCAATGATGATCCGAGTGTAGCTTTGACACAGCTCACAGCCGATATGATCGAAAGAGTGAAGGCATACGACAAACAGAGCGATCTGGCCCGCCAAACAGGTATCGATGACGGTGAGGAGACCACCGTTCTTGACCTGCAGGTTCAAAGAGGTATGGCCAAAGGTTGGTTTGGAAACCTTAATGTCGGTGGCGGTCGTCCCCTCAGCGTCGAGGATTTTGATGTCAGCACCCTTTATCAGGTCAACGCCTCACTGAACCGTTTCGATGAGGATAAGCAGTTCACCGTAATGGGCTCAGCCAGCCAGTCATCAGGTGGCATGGGCGGAATGCGCGGTGGCGGAATGCGTATGGGCGGCGGCGTCGGAATGGGCGGTGGCGGCAGAGGAGGTATGATGGGCGGCGGTGGCGGCGGTATCAGCACCAGCTACAGCGCAGGCGTCAACTTTGCAATGAACCTTGGCCAGGAGGTGTCACAGGATAATTATCAGTATGAAGTAGGCGGCAGCGTCAACTGGAGCCACAGCGACAACGAGTCAAGTTCCAAATCTTCGGGTGAAAATTTCTATGCTGCCGGCGGTGCTCCCGGAATAGTTGACCATACATGGAACAACCGTCAAAGTGAAAACGGCAGCGGCAGTAACAGTATAAGCGGACAAATGCGTATTGAGTGGAATAAGGACAACTATACCAGCCTGCTTTTCCAACCCCAGTTCTCATACAGCAAATCCGACAGTTGGAACAAGTCCAACTCAAGGACTTTCAAAGCCGATCCATACCAGTTTGCATCCAATCCTTTAGATACAAACTCAATCTATAAAACAAGAAGTGAAATTCCCACCCAGTATGGTGACGTCTTTGCAAGCTTCACCATTGAGCCGGGGTCACTGGATCCCGAGGCTGACCTTATAGATTCTCTTAAGTATCTGTATGATCAGTCAATCTGGAACATACAGAACAGTAACTCAAAGAACACCAGCACAAATACATCGTACAGCGGTAACCTGCAGTTTGTAAGACGATTCGGTAACCGCGGCCGTAACGTTTCAATCCGAGGGACATATAATATCAACAACTCCGAGAGCGAACAGTTCTCACGCAGCGAACAGTTCTCGCACAACTTTATCAGGGCTACAGGTCAGTATGAGCCGCATGACACACTGCTTAACCGTTTCAACCGTAACCCAAGTGACAGAAATAGCTATAGTATCCAGGGTACATACTCCGAACCTATCGCAACAGGAACATATCTCCAAGTAAGCTATCAGTTCTCATACAGCGCACAGAACAGTGACCGTGCCACATACAATATGGCCGATGAACTGGCAAATCTCTGGGGTAACCCCGACTGGATTTATGAAGACAACCAGCTTATACGTGATGAAAAACTGAGTACCAATTCATTCTACTACAACTACGATCAGAACGCACAGTTACAGTTCCGTAAGAACAGCACAGACAATACGTATAACTTTACGGTAGGTCTATCCGTTCTTCCGCAGTATTCAAAGATGAATTATAGCGGTCTGGGCGTAAAAGACACATTGCTTTCACGCACGGTCTTCAACTGGACTCCTACCGTTCAGTTCCGTTACAGATTCACACGTCAGGAACAGTTCAATATCCGTTACAACGGCCGTTCAAGCCAACCTTCAATGCAGCAGTTGCTTGACATCAGGGATGATACCGACCCGTTCCGCGTATCAAGCGGTAACCCCGGTCTGAAACCGACCTTCAACAACAGTTTGAGTCTGGGATACCAAAAGTACAACCCGGTAACTATGGGTAGTTTCAATATCAATACAAGCGTAAGCAACACCCTGCGCCAGATTCAGAACAAGACGAACCTGCTGCCCAACGGCGGTACCGAAAGCAGACCTGAAAATATGGATGGTTTCTTTGCCAACTGGAATGGTAACGCTAGTTTTATGTATAACTACACATTCCCTGATGACCGCTACTCGATAACGACAAATACATCGGGTAACTACAGACATCAGGAGAGTTGGGCACAAATTATGGGTGGCGACGCTCAACTTCGTAAGAGCAATACCACCGGTGCAAGCGAGAGATTGAGCTTTGAATACCGCGATGATTATCTGAGTATCTCTTTGGACGGTAATCTGAATTACAGTCATTCAACAAACGACCTTCAGCCTGAGCGCAACATGGATACCTACGATTACAGCTACGGAACAAGCATCATGGCATACATTCCATGGAGGAACATGCGACTTGGTACCGATTTGAATATGAACAGCCGTCGCGGATATGACAGTGAAATGAATACCGACGAACTTGTCTGGAACGCATCAGTCTCCTTCTCTTTCCTGAAGGGCAACAAAGCCACTCTGCAGCTTGCAGCCTACGATATCCTGCACCAGCGCAGCACGGTACAACGTTCTATGAGCGCCACCTCACGTACCGATACCGAAAACAAGAACATCAACAGCTTTTTCATGGCATCAGTGATTTACCGTCTCTCAATATTCGGTGACCGTAACGCACGTCAAAGTATGAGCGGTCGCGGTATGGGTAACTTCGGAGGAGGCTACAGAGGAGGTATGGGCGGCTTCGGAGGAGGCATGGGCGGCTTCGGAGGAGGAGGTAGATTCTAAACATAGAAATACCATAAAGTCCATACGTCTTAAAATTAAAAGACGAAATTATCCCGGAAATCTGAAATATGATTTCCGGGATAATTTATTGTAGAACTTTATCATACAATACATCTAAACAAGGCAACGGCTGATTCAAAAAAATCAGCTGTTTCATACTGAAATTGTAAAACAAATTAGTTATATTTGAATTTTAATGTAAAACCAAAATTAAATAATGATGAGAAAATCCTTATTCGCACTTTTCCTGTCGCTGGTTGTACTTTCAACATCGGCCCAGGACAGGCTCTACACAAACACGTTCAACCTGAATCAGGTAGAACTGCTTGACGGACCGTTTAAGCATGCAATGGATCTTAATGTAAAAGTACTCTTGCAATATGATATGGATCGCCTGCTGGCTCCATTCCTAAAAGAGGCGGGATTACCCAAAAAAGCCGAGCTCTTCCCAAACTGGGAAGGTCTGGACGGACATGTGGGCGGACACTACGTATCGGCCTTAGCCATACATTATGCCGCTACAGGGAACAAAGAGTGTTATGACCATCTGCTCTATGTGCTTAACGAACTCAAACGCTGTCAGGATGCTAACGGTGACGGCTACCTGGGTGGTGTACCCAACAGTAAACAACTATGGGGTAATCTAAGCAAAGGTGATTTCGGTCTCTACCGTCGCGCCTGGGTGCCCTGGTACAATGTACATAAGATGTATGCGGGTCTGCGTGACGCATGGCTATATGCCGGGATAGAACAGGGCAAGGAAATGTTTCTCAAATTTTGCGACTGGGGTTTAGGAATTATATCCGGACTTGATGACAACCAGATGGAGCAGATGACCGCTACTGAGTTCGGCGGAATGAACGAGATTTTTGCCGATGCTTACCAAATGACCGGTGACCGCAAGTATCTTGATGCGGCTAAACGTTTCTGTCATAAGGATATATTTGACAGTATGGCCGACGGCATAGACAATCTGGATAACCGGCATGCCAACACTCAGGTACCCAAGGCTGTAGGTTACGCCCGTGTGGCAGGGCTGGATGAGAATGATGCACGCTCACGCAGTGCCGCCGAATTCTTCTGGGACCGCGTAGCCAATCACCGTTCGGTAGTAATAGGCGGTAACAGCCGTAGTGAGCACTTCCCTGCCAAATCGGATTACCATAGCTATGTAGAACATCGCGAGGGTCCGGAGTCATGCAACACCAACAATATGCTCAAACTCACTAAGTTTCTCTTTGCCATTGATCCCAAGGCAGAGTATGCCGATTTTTATGAAAAGGCAATGTTCAATCACATACTCTCGACCCAACATCCCGAACATGGCGGATATGTATATTTTACTTCGCTCAGACCGGCTCACTACCGTGTCTATTCGGATGTAAACCAAGGCATGTGGTGCTGCGTAGGTACAGGTATGGAGAACCATGGTATGTACGGAGAGTTTGTTTACACTCATAATGAGGATAAGGAACTCTACGTTAATATGTTTGTGGCGTCGCGCCTGAACTGGGACGACAAAAACTGTATAGTTACCCAAGAGACACAATTTCCCTATTCCGAATCCTCCAAGCTTACATTTGAGCTCAAAAGAGGCAAGAAATTCCGTCTTATGATACGCTGTCCCGAATGGACCACATCGGACTTCAGCATTAAGGTAAACGGCAAGGAGTATGCAGAGAATGCGCAAACCTCAACATACGTTGCCATTGACCGCAAATGGAAAAACGGCGATATTGTAGAGATATCTCTGCCCATGCAGACAACCCTGGAATGGCTTGACAATACCGATGATTATGTAGCCATCAAAAGAGGTCCTATTGTACTCTCAGCACGCACGGGAAATCAAAATCTGACAGGTCTTGTGGCCGATGACGGACGCTGGAGTCACATAGCCCATGGTCCGCTTGTTCCGGTAGCCGAAACACCTATTCTGATAGGTTCACCAAGCGAGCTGCAATCAAAAGTCAGTGCCCTGCAGCCTGTTCCAGGAAAACCCCTGCACTTTTCTGCCAAAGGTCTGTTTGACGAAAACCTCTTCCCAAATATTGAGTTAGAGCCTTTCTTCAGTCTGCATGACAGCCGGTACGCAATATACTTTTTAGCACTGTCAGGCAGTGAATATAACAGTATGCTGCAAGAAATTAAGGCACGTGAAGAGGCAATGCTCATTCTTGACCGCCGTACGATAGATGCCATTGTACCCGGCGAACAGCAGCCCGAAGCCGACCACAAAATAACGAGCGAAAATTCCATGACCGGACGTCAAAACGACAAGGCATACCGTACGGCACGTAGCGGAGGCAGTTTCAGTTATGACCTCTATACCGAAGGTAAGAGATCACTCTCGCTCTCCATCGGTTACTGGGGTAATGAAAGCGGTCAGGGAGGCCGTCAGCGCGGACTGGAGATTCTTATTGACGGAGAGCTTTTTCTCTCGGAAACAGATTTTGCAAACAACGGCCGTGAAGAGATAGTCCGCAAGGAGTACAAGATTGACGATTCTCTGATTGAGGGAAAAGAAAAGATACGTATCACATTCCGACCCAAAGAGGAAAATGTATGTCCAAGACTGTTTGATATTAGATTTGTAACAAATCTTTAATATTTACGTAATATTCACTATATTTGCAGCCATAAACAACTAATAATAATACAACAATTATGAATATGAAGAAAATTTCAATTTTAATGTTATCAGCACTTGCGCTGTTTTTTGTGGGATGTAATGAGGATGAGGGTAGTTCGGAAGGTGGCGATAGCAATGCTACCGCTGAAGCTCTCGTGGGGAAATGGTCACTCGATCTTCATGGTTACAAAATTTCTCTTAATTTTACGAAGACAACATTGGACATTGAGACCCCCTACTCTAAGGAAAATTTTACTTATACTTTTAAAGACGGTGTACTTGCAACCAAGATTGTCAGTAGAAAAGTCAATAGAAATGAGAGTTGGGTAGATGATCCTATTCACGACACATTAAAGGTAACATTATATTACAAACCCATAATACTCTACGACTCCAGCGTTCTGGTGCTCCGGTATGACACACCTGATATGCAATATGGACAGGGTGGCAGAGGTGAAGTTGAATTCTACTTCAGAGAAGGGAGAACCTGTCCTGCAACAGCCCAAGACATCCAGGGTAACTGGTGCTGGCGCCTGTTCGGTGAAAAAGAGACTGCACGTGCAACGGTCAAATTCGAGGGTAATAATTTTGACCTGAAGATTTTGCCATGGGGCGAACGTTATTTGGGAACCTTCACTTACGAGAACGGAATGGTTATATGCAATGTTACCGAGTTCCAGGTAAGGGAAAATGTTAGTGATGGCGGTTCTATGAAATTAGAAGATGTTGATAAGAACTGGCGCCTGCCTACCGAGAATGATTATAGAAAAGAGGGCAGTTTCGGATTGCATTTCAGTTTCCCGTTCATCACAAACGGAAATGAATCCTACTGTAATATAGCTAACCTTTCGGCCCTATTCTATAAGCTATAAAAGATATTTTTCAAACGTTAAAGAAAATAAACTGATAAAGCAATAAAACACCGTGTCAGGCAATGAATGACATGAACCCCGAAAGTTTTTTATCTAACTTTCGGGGTTTTGTTATGCGTATAAAACAGTTATTCAACACACGCTGACTATGATCACTCTGTCTTTGCGTCAGGACTCTTCTCTAAAGTACAATTTATAGTATTTGCCCCGCTCGTCTTCGCTCTGTTCAATCAGATTGCGATTGCCGTGTACATATATGTGGAAGTTTTTGTCCAGCTTGATTACGCTCTTATAGTACCGGTTCTGCTTTTTTACGGCTGCGGGATTGACCTCAAACCGGTTCTCAAGCTCCATTTGGCGCTCCTCTTCATAACGCCGGCGATAATCGCTGAACATATCCACGACCTCGGGCTGTGCCATCACCTGTTCTCCGAATCCGGTCATATCGAATTGAGGGGTATTCTTGAAATAGTACATAGTGCGGTTAAGCAGGTCTGCCTGGTCGGCACGGTTCAGATCGAACTGTTTGGGCAGTTCCTCTGCTACAAAATTGCGAGCCATATCCATCACGTTTTCGGTCTGAAAGTATGAATCCTGACGGCGTTTAAGGTGTAGAAAATCATCTACCCAATAGCTTGCACTCTGTGCGTTGGTCTTATCCACTACGGCCACCATATAGCCTTTTTCACGCTCATAGTTCATTATAAGGCAGCCTTTATCAAGTCGCTTCAGGTTTATACCATCAATTGGAGTGATATCGAACTCATCATCATCATATTCTACAGTTATAAATGTCTCCTTATTCTCAATCTTGAAGAGACCGACAGCCTCGTCTATCTCACTTCCCAAACCTAGACCCGTTATATGAGCCACAATAAAGTAACCGCCCTTGATCTTGGGGTGGTCGCAATTATCGTACAGATGGGTGGCCAGATCTACCGAAAAGTCATACAGCATGTGGGGATTATCGAATATATCACTGACCAGACGGAATACGCGATTATTCTCAAGCCCCATATCATCATGGAAATTAAATCGTTCCTCACTCTTAAACGAGCTTACAAAATACTCCGTAAGCAGAGCATTCATATCCCCGGTCATAGCATAAGGCTTCTTTGAAAGAAGAAAAGGCTCGTCATTGGTACGGTTGCCGACAAAGTGCAGCGCAATGCTGCGTATAATCATTTCAGACATATTGTAGGTTTATCAGTTACGACTGCCGCCTGCCAGATCGAGAATTTCGTTAGTAATGGCCTGCTGACGTAACTTATTAAATTGAAGGGTAAGTTCGTCTATCAGATTGTCGGCATTATCGGTAGCGGCCTGCATTGCTATCATACGGGCGGCCTGTTCGCTGGTATATGAGTCCAGCACGGCACAGTAAACTTTCATACGTATAACTTTAGGCAGAAGCGTTTTCATAAGTTCCTCGGCCGATGGCTCAAGGATATACTCTGTCTCCTGCTCATCCTTACCTGACGGTATCGTTACCGGCAGCAACGTCTCATTGATAATCTGTTGCGATCCCAGACTGATAAAATGTGTATATGAGAGTATCGCTCTATCCAAATGGCCGTTGAGATACATATCCATAAGCTTATCGGCAAGCATTGCAGCCTCATCATAGCTTCGTTTAGCCATCATCCCTGCATATTGACGGTCAATCTGAATTTCCTCCCTGACAAAAGCCTCGGTAATCTTTTGGCCTACAGTATAAATATAGGGATTGGCATCAATACGGGTAACATCACCTATAAGCTCACGGCAATGTTTGATAATATTGCTGTTGAAGGCACCGCAAAGACTCGAATCCGATGAAAAACAGACCACCGCCACCTTTTTGACCTCACGTTCCACAACAAACGGCGACATTTTGCGCGCCCGTGGCATAGCAGTGAGATGCAACAAAATATCATTGAGCTGCTCTACATACGGAAGAGCAAAATGAATACTCTGTTGCGCCTTACGCAGCTTGACGCTTGAGACCATTTTCATGGCCGATGTGGTCTTACGCGTATTGGCGACCGATGTTATGCGGGTCTTTATATCCTTAAGTGACATATTTTAATCAAATTCCCAGTTCAGAAATAGTCTTAGCGGCAGCCTCGCGAATCAGGGAACCCACTTCATCGTCCATAATTCCTGCCGTCAGCCTGTCCAATACTGTCTCCCTGTATTTGGCTCTTATTATCTCTAAAAAACGCTCCTCGAACTCTGCAATACGGTCCAGCGGCACATTCTCAAGCAACTCGTTCACGCCGCAATAGAGTACGGCTATCTGTTCGCCCACCGGCATAGATACATAACGGGGCTGGATCAGCAGTTGGGTGTTCTTACGTCCCTTATCCAGAACCCTGGCTGTAACGGGATCCATATCGCTGCTGAACTTGGAAAATGCCTCAAGCTCGCGATACTGTGCCTGGTCAATCTTAAGCGTACCGGCTACCTTCTTCATAGATTTTATCTGAGCATTTCCGCCTACACGCGATACCGATATACCGACATTGATAGCCGGACGGAAACCGCTGTTAAACAGACTTGACTCCAGATATATCTGACCGTCCGTAATTGAGATTACGTTGGTCGGTATATAGGCCGATACGTCGCCGGCCTGGGTCTCAATAATGGGCAATGCCGTAAGTGATCCCCCACCCTTGACATGACCCGCCAGTGAGGGCGGCAGATCATTCATCTTCTCAGCCACCTCCTGCTGTCTTATTATCTTTGCAGCACGCTCAAGAAGGCGCGAATGCAGGTAAAAAATGTCGCCCGGATATGCCTCACGGCCGGAAGGGCGTCTAAGTATAAGCGACACCTCCCGATAGGCTACAGCCTGCTTTGAGAGGTCATCATAGATTACCAGCGCATGACGGCCGGTATCCCGGAAATACTCGCCTATGGCGGCTCCGGCAAACGGGGCATAATAGAGCAGTGCGGCAGGATTGGCGGCTGTAGCTGCAACTACAACAGTATAATCAAGAGCGCCGTGCTGACGTAGAGTGTTGACAATAGAGGCTACTGTAGAACCCTTTTGTCCTACAGCCACATATATGCAATATACGGGATCACCGGCCTCATAATTGGCACGCTGATTTATTATGGTGTCAATAGCTATTGCCGTCTTACCGGTTTGACGATCACCTATTATAAGCTCACGCTGACCGCGTCCGATGGGTATCATAGCATCAATGGCTTTAATCCCCGTCTGCAACGGCTGATAGACCGGTTCACGGAATACCACACCAGGAGCCTTTCTTTCCAGAGGCATCTCAAAGAAAGGTCCTTCTATCTCCTTCAATCCGTCCAGAGGCTGTCCAAGCGGATTGACCACACGCCCCAACATCTTCTCACTCACATTTATTGAGGCTGTACGTCCGGTGCGGTAAACGGTCATACCCTCCTTAATTCTGTCTGTGGGACCAAGCAGGATAGCGCCCACATTGTCCTCCTCCAGATTCATCACTATGGCACGTACGCCGTTCTCGAATTCTATCAGCTCGTCGGACTCAACATTATTAAGTCCATATATACGTACCACACCGTCACTCACCTGGAGCACGTTTCCAACCTCCTGAAAACGGGCAGTGACATCTATTCCCCTGAGTTGTTCCAGAAGTACTTCCGATACCTCACTCGCCTTTATTATGTTTGCCATTATATGATTCTGTTGTTCTTATCTATCAATTCTTTACGAAGACGTCTGAGCTTTGTCGCAACACTTGCATCAAGACGATATCCGTCAATCTGAAGTACAAATCCTCCCTCTATTGACGTGTCCACCGTCTGCATCCATTCCATCTTTCCATGCTTAACTTTTTCAACCAGCTTTTTAAGTCTGTCCCGATATTTATTACCTACGGGAACGGCTGTTACAAGTTGAACTGGTACTATACCATTGTGAATACGATACAGACTCTGATAACTTGTAGCCATGAAGAGCAGACGGTCACCACGACCGGCGTTAATCACAAGTCGAAAGAATGCAGTTGTTGAAACGCTCAAATCCCGTTTGCCGTCAGTCAAGGCAATTTCAAGCATCCTCTGTTTTTTTTCGGCGCTCACCGTAGGGTCAACTATCCTCTCCCGAATGGCAGGAATAAAGCGCAACCGCTCCACAAGTGCCTGCATATCAGCATACACCTGTTCAGATTCACCCTGCTCTAACGCGTATAGCAATAGAGCCCTAGCATATCTTACGGAAACGGTTCCCATATTTTTTACCTGCCTGCTTTTACCTCATCAATCATACGGTCTATCATAGAAAGCTGCTCTTCGCTCGATGAGAGTTCTTTTAAAACAACCATCTCGGCCACCTCTACAGACAGCTCTGCAACCTGACGGCGCAGACTCCTGAGAGCCTCCTCTTTTTCCAAACGAATCTGCTCACGCGCACCGGATATAAGTTTTTCACCCTCCTCTCTGGCTTGGATAATGGCTTCGGCAATGATTTCATCACGTCTCTCCGCTGCCTCCTTAAGGATAGAGGTCTTCGCAACATTAGTCTCCTTAAGCAGGTTATCGCACTCTATTTGGATGCCGGCAAGCCTCTCATTGGCCTGTTTAGCCGCATCCAGCGACTTATCTATAAACTCGTTGCGCTTGTCCACCATATTGACAATTACGGGGAATCCCCATTTTGCCAATATGAAAAAGACTATTCCGGCTGCAATAAGCATCCAGATAATCGTACCAACTTCCGGGACTAGCAGATCCATTTATGCGTATAGAGCTAACAGACAAACAATTACAGCAAGTAGTGAAACACCCTCCATAAATGCGCCTATCAGGATCATGGAGCCACGGATATCGGCGGCAGCCTGAGGCTGGCGGGCTATTGATTCCATTGCGGACTGACCTATGCGGCCCAAACCGAACGCTGCACCGAATACTGCAATAGCTGCAGCAAATGCTACACCGGTATTACCTAATGCTGCGCCTATGGCAGCCTGTAAAAATGTTGCTAACATCATAATTATTACTATTTAATTTAGTTTATTAATGTTTTGTATTGTAATCTCATTTTTTGTCTGATGCGACTCACAGTTATTCCCGGCAGCCTCAACCTTGGCCTCACCATTATTATGACGCTCATGCTCGGGACGGGAAAGTCCTATGAATACTGCCGACAACATTGTAAATACGTATGCCTGTACATATGCCACTATCAGCTCCACAAAATTCATGAAGATCATAAAAAATAGTGAGAGCAGTGTCATTGGAGTGCCTATCACCGGTCCCATCTTGGCGGTTATGAATATAACGCAAGTCAATGAGAGTATTATTGCATGACCTGCCGTAATATTGGCAAAAAGACGTACTGTCAGGGCAAACGGTTTGGTAAATATACCGACAATCTCTATGATTGGCAACAACGGTACGGGTGCCTTGAGAAACACCGGTACATCGGGCCATAGAATCTCTCTCCAGTATTCACGGCTGCCAAACAGATTTACCGTAAAGAATGTTATCAGGGCTAAAAACAGAGTCACGGCAATATTTCCTGTCACATTGGCTCCTGCCGGGAACAGAGGAATAAGCCCCATTAAATTACTTAGCAGTATGAAAAAGAATATGGTAAGCAGTAACGGTGCATAACGTCTGTATTCCTTTCCTACCGACGGCTTAATAACATCATCCATAAGCATGGCTACTAAAAACTCCATAAGTCCCACAAAGCCTTTTGGGGCCGGATCGGTTGATTTATGATGTCTGTACCACCTTGCTGTAAACATTACTATTACGCAGAGTAAGAGACTGTTTATTAAGGCGCCAAACGCCACTTTGGTAAATGATAGGTCAAGCGGTTTAAGCTCAGTTCCGTCAGGCAGAATCTCCATGAGCTTACCTGCGTGCGCTCCCTCATCGGTTATATAAAAATTCTTGTAACTGCCGTTCTCATTGAGTTTGCCCGACATAAACAGATGCCAACCCGATACCCTACTGTAAAGAATTACGGGTAGTTGCAGAGATATTTCTCTCTTGCCTATCGTGATGATATGCCAGTGATATGAATCCTTAAGGTGTTCGAATATTATTCCCTTGACATCTAACGGTTCATCAACCGGCTCGTTAGCTAATCCACTAACCGACGCACTCACCAAATCGCCGGCCGACGCGCCAATCAGTTCGCTTACCGGCTCGTTAACAGCCCCATTTTGCTCGGCAACCAACCCGTTGACCGGTCTATTGACCGTCCCGTTAATAAGCTCACCCTCTTCCGAAGATACAACAGGAAGAGCTGCAAGCAACATCAGTGCCAATATGTAAGCGAACTTTTTCAATTTTTTTCCCTTTTCATAAAATGTATGGTTTCAACTGAAGAGAGACCGATATAAAATATCATGAACAACACTGCAAAAGGCAGAAGATGACTCCTGACCGTCATAAAGTAAACCAATAAAAATATCAGCGATAACATGATTTTAACAAGTCTATAGGCAAGAAAGAAAACAGTTGGATCCTTACCTTTTCGATCATTGCCACGTTTGAGCAGATACATTATTCCCAACATAACCAGAAAAAATATCGGGATCAGGTAGAGAAAATCAGGATGATGCTCCGACCATACGTAGCGCATTGACAAAACCGACAAAATTGTCAGCAGTGAAAGTATCAGCAGGTATGTTTTAGTCAATTTTCTCATTTTTTTAAATCCGATCATAATAATTTAAGCCGTCAACCAAAGTATAGGTGACATTAACATAATTATTCCATACAGACCGTAAGTGTATTGTTCAACACTTCTGCGAATCCACCATCAAGCTCGTACTCAACCACACCATTCGCTCCGCGGCATACCACCTTACCCTTCTCGAGCGACGAGATTATAGGGGCGTGGTTATCAAGAACCGTGAAACTTCCCACTGTACCCGGAAGAGTGACGCTCTCCACTTCTCCTTCAAAAAGGAGTTTGTGGGGTGTGATTATACGCAACTTAAACATAGCACATTATTTTGAAAGCCCTTCAAGCATCTTTTTACCCTTTTCGATTGCCTCATCAATAGTTCCCACATTTAGGAAGACCTGTTCGGGCAGGTCATCAACTTCGCCGTCAAGAATCATATTGAATCCCCGTATAGTATCCTCAATGCTCACCATAGTACCCTTGACCCCTGAAAACTGTTCGGCCACGGTAAACGGTTGCGAAAGGAAACGCTGCACACGGCGTGCACGGTTAACAATGAGTCGGTCCTCATGAGATAGTTCGTCCATACCGAGAATCGATATTATATCCTGAAGCTCATTGTAACGCTGTAATATCTGTTTGACACGCTGAGCCGTATCATAGTGCAGTTTGCCAACCACACTCGGATCAAGTATTCTGGATGTGGACTGAAGCGGATCAACCGCGGGATATATACCGAGTTCGGCTATCTTACGGCTCAGCACGGTGGTAGCGTCAAGGTGTGAAAAAGTTGTGGCCGGCGCCGGGTCGGTAAGGTCATCGGCAGGTACATAAACGGCCTGAACCGATGTGATTGAACCGTGCACAGTCGAAGTAATGCGTTCCTGCATTTTACCCATCTCACTGGCCAGCGTGGGTTGATAACCTACGGCACCCGGCATCCGTCCCAACAGAGCCGATACCTCTGAACCGGCCTGAGTAAAACGGAATATATTGTCTATAAAGAACAGTATATCACTGTAAGCGCCGTCACTGCCTGCACCGTCCCGAAAAGACTCGGCCACCGTCAAGCCTGATAGTGCCACCGACATTCGTGCCCCGGGAGGCTCATTCATCTGTCCGTAAACCAAAGTGGCCTGTGATTTGGCCACTTCGTCATAGTCCACCTTCGACAGGTCCCACTCGCCTTTGTCCATACTCTCCTTAAAAGCATCACCATATTTTATAACACCGGATTCTATCATTTCACGCAGCAGCTCATTTCCCTCACGGATACGCTCACCCACTCCGGCAAATACCGAAAAGCCTTTATTCCTCTTGGCTATGTTGTTTATAAGCTCCATAATGAGCACCGTTTTGCCTACACCGGCACCACCGAACAGACCGATTTTTCCTCCCTTAGAGTAAGGTTCAAGCAGATCAATTACCTTGATTCCGGTGAACAGTACCTCTTCGACCGTGGAAAGCTCCTCAAATTTGGGCGGATTGCGGTGTATTGGCAGCGCTCCTTTCCTACTGAATGGTTTGAGGTCGTCAATAGGAGAGCCGATAACATTCAGCATGCGGCCTTTGATCTGTTTGCCCACCGGAACGGTTATCAGAGTGCCCGTGGAACGGACCTCCATGCCGCGTCTAAGGCCGGTAGTTAGGTCCATAGCAACGCATCGGACCATCCTTTCGCCAATATGTTGCTGCACCTCCACTGTGAGGAGACGGCCGTCCTTGCGCTTTATCTCGAGAGCATCGTGTATGGCGGGCAACTCCGTGCCACTCTCAAAAGACACATCTATAACCGGACCGATTATCTGTGCTATATACCCTACTTTGTCTGTCATTTTCCTTTTTTTGTGACCACAAAGATAGCCATTTTGAAACGAATTAATTGTTTTAAATATAATCCATTTATATTAAAAGAAGACAATTTTAATCCTTTATTGAACAATACAGCATTTTTCGCAAAATCCAATCTGAAATCTAACGAATATTTATACAAAATATGGACAAATACATATTTATCCCCTCTTTTCTTTAAATATCTTTGTATTACCAAAAGTGATAAGGTAATGTTGTTTTCTTTTTTTGTTATGGTAAATATGTTGGTAATTTAAATGACTCCCGAATGAGTTTGAATAGGTATTAATTTACCGGGGGACCATCTGTCTGGGAAGATAGATGGTTCTTTTTTATCACATCTCTCTTTTTTTGTATTTTTGCGACATGAATTCTCAGAGTCTGATTATGATCCTGCAACTCATAGCAGGACTCGTGCTACTCTTTTTTGGAGGGGACTGGCTGGTTAACGGCGGTGTGACTCTTGCTCACAGGTTTCGTATCTCACCTCTTGTTATAGGAATGACCATAGTAGCTTTCGGAACATCGGCTCCGGAACTGCTGGTCAGCATGACATCGGCAATAAAAGGGATTTCCGGTATTGCTATGGGTAACGTTTTGGGGTCAAACATAGCTAACATAGGTCTGATTCTTGGACTAACAGCCATGTTGTCTCCTATAGCTACCAATAACCGCAAGATCACTGCCAACGGAGTAATCATGATTTTGGCATCACTGCTACTGCTGCTTTTTTCATTAAATAGTATTATTTCAAGGGTTGAAGGTATAGTAATGTTCTCTGGTCTGGTCGTGTTTACGGCTGTTTCTATTAAAAGAGGCCGTATGAGTACGGAAAAGAATAGATATGTAGGAAATGTAGAAAATATAGAGAGGAGAAATGTAGAGAATGTAAATATAGGGAACACAGGAAATACAGAGGGGATAGAAGGATCAGAGAATGAAAACAGCAGTTCTGAAATCCATAAAAAAGAGATGTCCGTTTGGGCTGCTATATTACTTGTTATTCTCTCCTGCTTGATGCTCTACCTGGGAGCCGAATTTTTGGTTGACGGCGCCACATCGCTCGCCAAGGCATTAGGGGTAAGCGACAAAGTAATAGGTTTAACAATAGTCGCAATAGGTACCAGCCTGCCCGAACTGGCCGCATCGGTGGCTGCCGCACTGAAAAAAGAGATGGAAATATCAATAGGAAACATAATAGGTTCCAATATTTTCAATATATTATGTGTACTTGGATTATCGGCCTTTATCAGACCTATTGAATTTGATTTTACACAATACAGGATTGATTTTATGGTTATGATTGCTTTCGCAACCATTTTAGTCATTCTAATCCGGCCACGGAAAGGACAAAGTCTTTTGGGACGTGCAGCCGGAATGCTTATGTTTGCCGCATATGCAGTTTATGCATGGACGCTTTTCTGAACAAAACATCTTAAATATGACAAACAAAAAAGAACGATCCCGCAAAATTGTACGTACCAGCATGATAGGTATCGCCGCCAATGTCATTCTGGCTGCTTTTAAGGCCATAGTGGGTATTCTTGCCTCATCGGTAGCCATCGTTATGGACGCGATCAACAACCTTAGCGATGTATTGTCAAGTGTTGTAACCATTATAGGGATAAAGCTCTCACAGCAGCCTGCCGATACTAAACATCCCTATGGTCATGGTCGCGTAGAGTATTTCAGCGCTATAATAATATCTGTCATAGTGATTATTGCGGGTGTAACCGCCACGATTGAGTCGATTAAGAAAATTTTAGACCCCGTAACCCCTGAATACTCATTATCAACACTTATTGTGATTATAGCCGCCATAGTGGTCAAACTCCTTTTGGGAAGGTATGTGAAACGTCAGGGAGAGCTTTTAAACAGCGATGCCCTGATAGCATCGGGTGCAGATGCTCTCTTTGATGCTATCTTAACTTTCTCAACGCTTATTTCGGTCGGAATAATGCTTATATGGAATATATCTATTGACGGAATACTTGGTGTAATTATTTCAGCATTTATTATCAAGGCCGGTATTGATATGCTTTCAAAACCCGTCAATGAACTGCTCGGCACCCGCATCCCTGCCGAAATCATAAATTGTGTAAAACAGGAGGTTATGAGCTTTGAAGGGGTACAGGGAGTATTTGACATCATTTTACACAATTACGGCAATACACTTATGATAGGTTCGCTGCACATAAACGTATCGGACTCTATGACCGCATACGAAATTCACGGACTGACCCGTCGCATATCGGAGAAGATGTTCCATGAACACGGAATCATTCTTACAATAGGTATCTACTCGGTCTTCTCACAAGATACACTGTCTGCCAAACTCCAAAGCACCGTGCTACAAGCCGTGAGCAAATACAAGGAGATACTCCAGACGCACGGATTCTATTACAATGACCGCGACCGCAGCATCTCAATCGATATAGTCCCCGACCTTACCGTTACCGATGAAAAGGCTCTGGCCGGCAAACTACAAGAAGAGCTGAAAACCCTCCTGCCCGACTACACAATCAATATTGTTGTGGACCACAATTACAGCGAATAGCAATTTTCTTAGGAGCAAGAGCAGAGTCAAGCTTGCTTGACTCTGCCAAGTGACGACAGAAAAAGCAGTGAAACTGAATGATCAATCTATCACGATCCTAGCCAGGTCAAGCGGTACCACAGTCCCTCAAGAGGTCCGCGTCTGTGGTTTCTTGCCCAGAGCTTAAGAATTGAATATTGAAACAGTATCATACCAATACCCACCAGAGCTGACCAGGTAGTGCCCAGAGTGTTATACATACTGAATCCCCACTCATAGAATATCAGACTGCCCAGAATGGATTGCAAGAGATAGTTGGTAAGGCTCATCCGTCCAAAGAAACACAATTTACCGAAGACGTTACGGAATCCGCTAAAACGATACCATAACAGCACCGACACCGAGAGGATAAGCATTAAAATAGCCAGATTCCACATCGGATGCAGCAGGTCATCATATTTGCCGAACTCTATAAAAGCGCCTGCAATAACCAGCACACCCGATATGATCAATATTATACGCCACAGTTTAAGGTTATCGCCCTCATCGTAGAAGAGACGCATACGGCCAAAGAGCAGACCCAGATAAAAGAGTCCCAAGGTCTGTGTGATGCGGCCGTTAAACCAGAACCAACCCAGCGTAGTGGTGATACCGTATCGCAGATTTGTTACCATCGAGTTGAAAAAGGTGTCGTGACCCTGCATCAATTTGAAATAGCCCATGCTTACCCATCGGGAGTCAGGATGCCATCCCGCTAAATGCGAGTAAATCTCCATCGGCTGGATAAGAAGCAGTATGGTTATAAACCAGAGCCATCGGTTACTCAGATAACCCGCCGGAATAAGCAGCAGTCCCAAAATGGCGTAAGTTATAAGTATATCGCCATCGTAAAAGCAGACATTGAGCACCCCAAACAGGAAGAGTAATACCATACGCCAGGCAAAGCGCAGGGAAAAATCCCTCCCTTTCTGCTCCTGGTTGTCCCGCATTATGAAAAAACTGAGCCCAAACAGCACGGCAAATATCCCGTACATCTTACCTGAGAGCAACGCCTGGAGTATGCTGAACACCTGCCTGTCGCAAGGCAGAGTATATTTTATGTCACGGGCGAATGTGTTGAAATGCTCCACCGAGTGGAAAAGAATGATTCCGGCCACCGCAAGCCCGCGAAGTGCATCGGCCACCTCTATACGACTGTTCTTCAGTCCCTTAGTTTTATACATATTTGCTTATTTAGTGCGACTTTTCATTACACTGCGTACGAAATACCATATCAGAGCAGCGTACATGACAAGCGACAGCCACTCGGCCATTGAGCTGCCTGTCCACGATTCCGGCATCATAAGGTTAAGTCCGCCAAACCTCATAGAGGCGCTTACCACACCCATCAATGCACCACCGGCTATAAAGCCCGAAGCCAGCAGAGTACCATGTTCCACACGTTCGGCATTTACGGCTTTGTCCTGTGAGCGGCTGCCCACGTACCAGTTGATGAATCCTCCCACTACCAGCGGAATGTTGAGTTGGAAGGGTATAAACATACCCAGAGCAAATGCCAGTGCAGGTATCTTGAAGAAGTTGAGGATCAGGGCAATAATAGCGCCGACGGCATATAGCCACCACGGCGCTCCGGTACCCGACATAAGCGGGTCGATAACGGCAGCCATGGCATTAGCCTGAGGTGCCACCAGAGCATTTTCGCCCACAAAGCCGTAGGTCTTATTCAGTATTATCAGTACGCCTCCTACCGTAAGAGCCGATACCAGCGTGCCAAGAAACTTCCATCCCTGCTGGACGGCAGGAGTTGAACCCAACCAGTAACCAATCTTAAGGTCGGTAATAAAACCGCCGGCCATGGAGAGAGCCGTACATACCACACCGCCCATAATAAGAGCCGATATTATACCGGGAGTGCCCTTGAGCCCTACCGATACCATTATGACCGATGCCAGGATCAGAGTCATAAGGGTCATTCCCGATACGGGATTGGTACCGACAATAGCAATAGCATTGGCAGCCACCGTGGTAAAGAGAAAAGCGATAATCCCCACAACCAGAATGCCTACCACAGCATGAACCAGATTAAAGTCCATCACTCCGAAATAGAAGAATGCAAAGACTGCCGCCAGCGCCACTATTATACCTATTATGACAATCTTCATGGGAAGGTCGCGCTGAGTGCGTTCCACCTGAACAGACGCATTAGCCGTACCGCCCTTAAGTTCGCGCCCTGCAAGACTTAAAGCACCCTTGATTACCGGCCAGGACTTGATTATACCAAGTATTCCGGCCATTGCAATACCGCCAATACCTATATGGCGAGCATAGTTTGAAAATATCTGTTCGGGCTCCATACCGGCCACCGTATCGGTCACGACCGGATTAAGTATTTGCAGGAAACTGTCACCCAGCAGAGGCAAAATCGGTACTATCACAAACCATATAAGCGCCGAGCCGGCAGCTATTATACAGGCGTACTTCAGACCCACAATATAGCCCAGACCAAGCACTGCCGCACCGGTATTGATACTGAAGAGCAGTTTGGTCTTAGTAGCCAGAGCCGAACCCCAGGCCGTCACCCTTGAAGTGAAAGTCTCGGTCCAAAGCCCGAAAGTGGAGACTATAAAGTCATAAATACCGCCTATTATACCCGATATTACCAACGGTTTAGCCTGACCGGCTCCCTTTTCACCCGAAATGAGCACCTGCGTTGTGGCGGTTGACTCGGGAAAAGGATATTTGCCGTGCATATCCTTGACGAAATATTTACGGAAAGGTATCAAAAACAGGATTCCCAACACACCGCCCAGCAAGGAGCTTATGAAAACCTGCATAAAATTGACCGTTAGGTCAGGATATTTGGCCTGAAGTATATAGAGAGCAGGCAGTGTAAATATAGCACCTGCCACAATCACTCCCGAACAAGCACCTATTGATTGTATAATCACATTCTCGCCGAGGGCTCCCTTGCGTTTGGCAACCGATGAGACTCCGACTGCTATTATAGCTATAGGAATGGCAGCCTCAAAAACCTGTCCGACTTTAAGCCCCAGATATGCAGCAGCAGCCGAGAATATAACCGCCATAAGCAACCCCCATCCGACAGACCATAAGTTAGCCTCGGGATACTTCTTGTCCGGTTTCATTACAGGTACATACTCTTCTCCTTCTTTGAGTTCGCGGTACGCGTTTTCCGGTAGTTCAACCGTTTTCTTTTCTTCTTTCATATTTCAGTTTAAAAATAGTTTGTTCGGTTTTCAGTCTGCGAATATAGTTTTTTTTTGAAAACAAACCTTATTTAAGGAAAATAAGCGTTACATTTGAATCAGAATAACCATAATATTAAATGTACATGAGGAAAAAATTGTTTTTTGCGGCTATAGCTATTCTGGCTGCAACCGTGTGCGTACAGGCACAAAATTCGAGAATTGTTGAGGAAGGTGGTTCAGGCTCTTACAAAGCAATCATGATGGAGGAGCCGACACTGACAACACACACCGTTTTCCGTCCGCAGGATCTGAGTAAATTCAATAAAGAGAACCCGCTTCCCATTATAGTATGGGGTAACGGCGGATGCGCCAACTCCCCCAGCGGCCATATCAATTTCCTTAATGATGTGGCTTCACAGGGTTATCTTGTCGTTGCCATAGGCCCCAGTAACTACCGACAGGCTGAAGCCCCGCGTCCCGGTCAGACCGGTGATGTTCCGCGCATGGGACAGGGCGGCGGAATGCCCGGTGGTGCTCAAGGCGGCGGAATGCCCCAGATGGGCGGTCAGCGTCCACAGGGTGCACCGCAAGGTGGCGCTCAAGGTGGTGGCCAAGGTGCCGGACCCCGTATGGGTGGAATGTCTATGGGTGACCCCGCAGGTCTTAAGGCTGCATTGGAATGGGCCATTGCCCAAAATGCCGACAGGGAGAGTCATTACTATCAAATCCTCGATATAGACAATATTGCTGCGGCAGGCATGTCATGCGGCGGTCTGCAGGCGCTCCATATGTCCGATGACGCAAGGATCAAAACCATTCTGGTTATGAACAGCGGTTATTTCGGCGGCGAAGATAAAGCCAGCCTGAACAGAATGAAACAGAAATCCGTAATCTGGATCCTCGGAGGTCCAACCGACATAGCATACGAAAACGGAAGCGATGACTTCAAGCAGTTGTCAGGCACCATGCCGGCATTTATATGCAATCTGGAAGGCATAGGACACGGCGGCACCTATATGCAGCCCTATGGCGGTGATTACTCAAAGGTAGCTACTGCATGGCTCAACTGGTGGCTCAAAGACGACAAGGAGTCAAGCGCAATGTTTACCGGTGCTGAGCCGGGTATAGGCAAGATGGCAGGCTGGTCTTTTGACCGCAAGAATATACAGTAATTCATGGACATACTGATAGAAAACGGAATCCTGATTCCGATGAATATCGCATGTCATGAAAGCACTCTATATTTCAAAGGTTATCTTGGTATTGAAAATGAAAGGATCTCTTTCATAAGTCACGACAAAAAGGATGCCGACGAGTTTGTAGCTCTTCATTCCGACTGTTATCGGATTGATGCGACGGGCAAAATAGTTATGCCCGGATTCATAAACACCCACACCCATGTAGCCATGGCGCTGCTTCGGGGTATTTCCGATGATGTACCGCTGATGGAGTGGCTGGAGCAGCATATTTGGCCGGTTGAGAGTAAAATGGAATACCGGGACGTTTTGGTTGGCGCCCGTCTCGGTATTTTAGAAATGCTTCTGGGCGGAACAACCGCATTCGTGGATATGTATCCGTTTGAAGAGGCTGTTGCCGAAGCTGCCGAAAGTGTCGGCATCCGGGCTGTCGTGAGCCCGTGTCTGATGGATTTTAAGATGGAGCATTTTGAGAATGACTGGCAACAGATCATTAAAAGATTCTCCAACAGCCGTCTTGTAACGATAATGATGGGGCCTCATGCCGTTTATACACTCTCCGAGCAGAATCTGCAACGCTCTATAACTCTCTCGAAAGAGTTGGGCACAGGCAACCATATCCATCTGTCTGAAACAGCTGTAGAGGTCGAAAACGCCCATAAAAAGTATGGTATGACTCCTACTGAATACCTTGAAAAGGCCGGACTGTTTAAGACCCCTACCCTTGCCGCCCATTGTGTTGTAATGTCGGAGCGCGATATTGAAATTCTCTCCCGTCATAATGTTTCGGTTGCCCACAATCCGCAAAGCAATATGAAATTAGGCTCGGGTATCGCACCGGTAAAGAGATTTCTTGATGCCGGAATAAATGTCTCCATTGGAACTGACGGGGCATCTTCCAACAATGATCTGGATATGTGGGAGGAGATGCGTACCGCATCACTGCTTCAGAAGGCGGTAACCGGCGATCCTAGTGTCATACCGGCCTACACCGCCCTGCAGATGGCAACCGTCAATGGAGCTCAGGCAATAGGCCGCAAAGGAGAGCTTGGAGTGCTAAGCAGAGGAGCATTGGCCGACATACAGTTGGTCAACATAGAGAAACCTCACCTTTATCCGCATACCAATCTGATTTCCGAACTGGTGTACAGTACACATTCAAGCGATGTGGAGACCGTGATTGTAAACGGAACGATTGTTGTTGAAAACAGGAAATGTCTGAGTGTAGATGAAAGGGAGGTGTGTCTGACAGCTCAAAGGCATATTGATAATCTGCTTTCAAAGTGATATGGAAGAGATTTTTGAATAAAGATAAAAAAATCTCCTTTAACCTTTGACAATATTCCCAAAAGCCTTACCTTTGCACCGCTTTCGTTGAAAATGCGGTAATAGCTCAGTTGGTAGAGCACGACCTTGCCAAGGTCGGGGTCGCGAGTTCGAGTCTCGTTTACCGCTCAAAGTAAAACGTTCTTTGGAATATTTTAGATAGAAATGCCCAGGTGGCGGAATTGGTAGACGCGTACGTTTCAGGTGCGTGTGCCGAAAGGTGTGCAGGTTCGAGTCCTGTTCTGGGCACTTATTTGGAGAGATGGCGGAATTGGTAGACGCGCTACTTTGAGGGGGTAGTGACAGGTATGTCGTGTGAGTTCGAGTCTCATTCTCTTCACTTGATACCGTGTTCCGGAGAATATTTTAAGAACGCTTTCAGGCGGTAATAGCTCAGTTGGTAGAGCACGACCTTGCCAAGGTCGGGGTCGCGAGTTCGAGCCTCGTTTACCGCTCACCTACTCTACAAGCAGCAATAAAATGCTGCTTTTTTTGTATCCGAACAAATTGAATATACCTATTTGAGTATCTTATAAGATGCAAACTTCAGAAGCAGGGTCTTTTCGCCCGCTTTAAGGAAACGGATGCGGGCCTTTGCATTATCGCCCGAACCTTCGACTGAAAGCACGCTTCCTATACCGAAACGGTCGTGTTCTATTACATTTCCCTCTTTAATATCTACCGGTCGGGACGCATCAGTTTTAACGGCATCCTTAAGCATAATGTCGTCAACCGGCTGAAATTTGCCTTTCTGCCGGAGCTTGCTTTCCGGTTTTGTAGGTTCAATCTTTTTTTTCTCTTGAAAGCGGAACATCAAAGGTTCCTCGTGCCGCCTATACGGTTGTTTTGAAAAAGAGCCCGATGAAGTGCGGGTCCCAACGGACTGCATACTCAGAAACTGCGGATCAATATCCTGAAAGAAGCGGCTTGGCGAGCAAAAATCCAGACTGCCGTAACGGAAACGACTGGTGGCAAAGAGCAGATAGAGATAGTAGCGGGCGCGGGTCATTGCCACATAGAAGAGGCGACGCTCCTCCTCCAACTGTCTCTCGTCTTCACCGCACATCTCGTTCGGGAAGAGTCTCTCCTCCAAACCCACAATAAAGACAGCATCGAACTCCAGACCTTTGGCGGAATGTACCGTCATAAGAGTGATCTTATCCAAGTCTTCATCGGATTCGTTGTCCTGATCCGTCATGAGCGACACCTCATTCAGATAATCCACCATCCGGTCAGCTTCGTTGCCCTCCTCATGACGTCCGGCAGTGAACGCAGTCACATTTGACATAAGTTCCTGAACATTTTGCAGGCGGCTCTCGCCCTCAATGGTAGTATCGGTCATTAAGTCGCGCATTATGCCGGCCTCTTCCACAATACGTTCAGCCAACTTCTGTGCATTTGAAGTAACAGTATCCTCTATAAAACTCTCAATCAATGCGGTAAAGGCGGCCACTCTGCCGGCTGTGCCCCGATTGATATCCAGAGGATAAACATCGGGATTGGAGATAACCGTCCACAGGCTGACTCCGTTAGTCATTGCCGACTCAATGATCTTGTTTACGGTAGTCTGCCCGATCCCGCGTGCAGGATAGTTGATTATACGTTTGAAAGCCTCCTCATCGTTGGGATTGACGGTCATGCGAAAATAGGATATCACATCCTTTATTTCCTTGCGCTGATAAAATGACAAACCTCCGTAAATCTTATACGGCAGACCACGTTTTCTCAAAGCCTCCTCAAGCGAACGTGACTGCGCATTGGTGCGGTAGAGAACAGCTATCTCACGCCATGGCACATCCTTGAAAGCATGCAGGTCCAGAATAGAGTTAACCACCTTTTCACTCTCTTCAAGGTCCGTATAGGCAGAAAACACCTTTATTTTGTCGCCCCGCTCATTCTCTGAATAGACATTCTTCTTAATTTGGGATCGGTTTTTTTCAATAAGAGTTCCGGCGGCGGCAACTATTGTCTGAGTGGAACGGTAGTTTTGTTCCAGCTTGAAGAGACGCGAATCCGGATAGAGTTTGGAAAAATTGAGCATATTATCCAGGTTGGCTCCTCGAAATGAATAGATGCTCTGAGCGTCGTCACCCACTACACAAAGTTTGGCTCCGTGGCGGGTAAGTTGCCATACAATAGAATGCTGGGCATAGTTGGTATCCTGATACTCGTCAACAAGAATATATTTGAACCGTTTACCGTAATGCTCCAGCAGATCCGGATTGTCGCGGAACATGAGAAAAGTATTTAGCAGCAGATCATCAAAATCCATTGCATCGGAGCGGCGGCATCGCTGTTCATATCGCTCAAAGATTTTGCCGATCATGGGAGTATTTTTAATTCTGTCATACTTGATGATCTCGGCATTCTGCAGATATGACGAAGCGGTTATAAGACGGTTTTTAGAGTTGGAAATGCGGCTCTGCACAACACCCGGCCTATAGACTTTGTCATCAAGCTGCATTTCACGTATTATGGATTTTATTAAATTTTGACTGTCAGACTGATCATAAATGGTAAAGTTGGAGGAGTATCTTATCCTGTCAGCTTCAGTGCGCAAAATACGGCTGAAAATGCTGTGAAAAGTACCCATCCAGAGATAACGTGCCCGGTTTTCACCGACCACCGCAGCAATACGCTGTTTCATCTCTCCGGCAGCCTTGTTGGTAAAGGTAAGGGCAAGAACGGACCATGGTTCAACCCCATTTTCCAGCAGATGGGCAATCTTGTATGTCAAAACACGTGTTTTTCCGGAACCGGCACCGGCTATCACCATGCTGTCGCCCTCCGTATAGAGGACAGCCTCACGCTGGTTCTCATTAAGTTCCTTAAGGTAGTCAATCATATAAATGGTATCTTCTATCTGAATCTCTTTGTGACGCGAATTTACAAAAAACAGAGAAGAAATATAACTATTTCAGTGACAGAAACAGAAGCAAAACAGAAATGTTATCACCAATCCGTAAGCTCATGGCCAATGCGCATTGGAGACAAAAAGATCAGAGCGCTCCACATGAACGCTCTGATTGATTTCACAACTGTAAGCTGAAATTATTCCGATTGAAAAGCTATCAGTCAGAAAAGATTATTTGAAAATCAGCTGTGCGAAATTATAAAGACCATATTTCCAGACCACAAAGTCGTGCTGACCTTCCGGATACTGAATGAGTGTGCAGGGTATTCCGTTTTCGTCACAGAAAGCCTTCAGACGTGAGCTGTTTTGCATCAGTCCGTCACGGCTGCCGCATACCATCCAAAGGAGCTTGTTCTCCTGTTTGGTCTTTTCAATATCAGGTATAAGCTGTACAGGCTGTCTGGTATTCGGGGCCGATGAAAAACCGCCCACAAATGCGAACTTGTCCATATTGCCCAGACCGAAGTTAAGCGACTGGCCGCCACCCATTGAAAGACCGGCTATAGCACGGTTATTCTTGTCGGTATAGACGCTGTAGTTCTTCTCAATAAAAGGGATCAGGTTATCTATAAGATCGCGTTCAAAGTTGGCAAATCCCTGCTGCATCTCCATACCGTATATGTTACCACCTGCAGCGTCATTCTTGATAGCACGTCCGTTAGGCATGACAACAATCATAGGCACGGCCTTGTTTTGTGCTATCAGGTTGTCCATAATGATGTTGGGCACGCCCTGCATCCATTCCCTGTGGTCACCGCCTATTCCGTGAAGCAGATAAAGAACAGGATATTTCTTCGACGTGTCATACTTTGGAGGCAGATATATGGTAACCTTACGGGTCGTATCGGTTGTGGTTGAAAAATACTCTACAACCCGGAGTTCACCGCGCTCTATTCCCGCTGTCTCTCTGTCATAACCTTGGGGAGCAGCCACATATTCGTCAAACTTAACGTCAATCTGCTGCTGTCCGCCAAACATACCGCCGCCCATGGGAGGCCTACCGCCACCCTGGCCTTGGCCTTGTGCACTTGCACCAGCTACTGCAAGTACCATAGCAATCGTAAATAAAACTTTTCTCATAATTAAATTGTTATAGTAAATAAAAATATATCATCCAAAAATGTCTCAGGTTAAATTCTTCCAATCCTTTTTTACCGCAAATGTCTTAATAATATTCAGTAGCTTTTTACCTGTATAGAATGACAGGAAAACAAACGTAAACATCAGTACGGCGCCTACATTCGAGTAACCTAAAACATCCCTGTAAATACTTATATTATAACGGACAAGCGTCAATTTATCCCTTGAAATAGACCCCTTCCTTATTCTGTAAACAGCAAGAGGCTCTTTTATGCCGTATGCCACACGGCAACGTTTCAGGAGTTCAATGTTCAGTCCCCAATCCTGACGTTTCCTTATAGTAGGCATCAAAACATCGCCGGTAACCTTACGGTCAAACATCATTGTCAGGAATCCTATGGCATTGTCACAGACTATCCTCCAGTAATGTATCTTTGACTTGCACTTTACCATTCCCGTTATGCGGTCATTGGCATCACAGGTAAGATAGCTTGAATAAACCACGCCACATCCTCTCGCTTTCATCAGGGCAAGCTGTTTTTCAAGCTTGTCGGGCATCCATGCGTCATCGCTATCAAGGAATGCGATGTATTGTCCTTTGGCATTCTTTATGGAGTTGTTTCGGGCCACTCCGGGTCCTCCGTTGTTTTCCAGTCTGAACAGGCGGATTCTCGGATCTATTGCCATATAAGACTCCACAATGGCAGGCCCATTATCCGTCGAGCAGTCATCGGTAATGACCAATTCCCATTCGGTATATGTCTGCGCCCGGACCGACTCTATTGTCTTAGCAATATAGTCGCCGGATTCATACAAAGTTGTTATGATAGTTACCAGACCGTCAGTCATTACTCAGCCATTACCCCGCAAAGATAACCAACCTTTTTTGAATATAAACAGAGTTAACGCGAATATATTGTTTTGTGAGCAGATAGTTTATGGTTTATGAATTAAATATTTTGATAATGTTTGCCAGGCAATTTCTTCAGAAAAGAGTAATGCCTTATTTCTGGAACATTGCTTCATATCAGAAAGAATTTTCCTATTGTTATATAGAAATACTATCCTATCGTTAAACTCATCCTGCCCGTCTGAAAATGGAACTATAAATCCATCTTTCTCATTACAAATAAGTTCTTCAGCATGTTTCCAATTTGTAGCAATTACCGGCAGTCCTGCTGAAAAAGCATCAATAATTGTCCCGGGAAGTCCTTCTGTATAATATGTAGTAGGAAATAGAAGTACATCATAATATGATAACCTGTCCTGAATCTGATCAGGGGACAGCTCACCTTCATACTTAACATAATCAGAATATCTGTTCACCAGTGAAGAGAACTCTTCAATATCGCATTTGTCAATCTGTCCAAAAAAAGTAACAGTAATATTCAGTGGCTTATTCTTTAGATTATCAACAAAATTAAATATAGTCTCATACCCCTTACGTTTTTGAATCCTGCCTAAATAGACCAACTTCAGCGTTTCCGTTTCATTACGATTGAATATTAAAGGATTAATATGCCTGAAGTTTAAGAACACTTCGGTATTCTGAAAACCAAACTCCCTCTTCAGATCATTATTTACTTTTTCCATTTCCGGAAGGAACGCCCTGATTTTCTTGCACATTTTTAACTGCAAAACACGAGGACGGGTTAAGCTATCCCCTTTAAAATATTCCAATTGCCAGCCACCGACACATATTAGTATTATATTAAACCGGAATATTTTTGACATAATATATACCACCGGGAAAAGATATGTCAAACTTTTCCGGGCGGGAATGATAATTGCAGTATGACATTTTATCAGTCTGTAAATCATTCTGAATATTAGCAGTGGATTTCTTCTCATACCCTGAGTATCTACATCCATAATTTCATCCGATGAATAAGACCTCAAAAGCTGACAGACATTCCGGGTCTTTACGGTCTGTCCGTCCAACTGATTATTAATAAGCCCAAAAGCTCCTATTACCACTATTTTACCCATAAAATCAAATTAGCTCTTAATACCGGAAATTGCCACAAAACGTCTGTAATAGTGTACTAAAACAAGACAATATATTATTGAGCTTACTATATTTGTAATTAAGGCGCCATTAATATCAAAAAAATAGACCAGCACAATATAACCAAAAATCTTAATTATTCCACATGAAAAACTGGCGTTACGAATGGCAACACCTTGTCCATGCGAACCCAAAAATCTGTTTAGCATATCCCCAAGCCCGTGAATGCAAAAACCAATGGCAAGCCAGGATGCGTATGTACCGACAATATAATACGATTCTCTATACAAAAAATCCACAACAGGCCTTATCAGTAAAACAAATACGACACATGAAATCAGGGTCAACAACAGAGTATATTTTATCACTTTTAAAGGGATCCTATCCTGATTGGCAAATTGTTTGAAGTATGAAGTCCCAACTATACCCGGCAAATAAGATAAAGGTGTTGTCAATGTCAAAGCTAAAGTATAAAAACCGACATTTGCATTATTCTCATTATATAATCCTAAAGTAATACCGGCCAGATAATTGGTTGCGACCATTGCCAATGAACCGTAATAAAGTTGAATACCGTATTCTTTATTCTCCTTATTGAGAATAATAAATATTCTTTTCAAATTTTTAAATGATGGCCTTGTCGATATCAGGATACAAATCAGCAGAAAAGAATAAATACCCCATTGCAACAACATGACACTTATTGAAGTCGCTTCATGTTTTTTAAATATAAAATATGCTATCGGAACATAAACAAGAGACGGCAATAACCTGACCAGCGATAATCTGCCAATATCATTGTCTCCTTGTGCCGTTGTGTTGAAATAGTTAGTCAACAACGGATAAAAACAGACCGGAATCGATGCTAAAAATAAGCATAGAGTATTATTCTTATGGGAGAGTACTAATCCTGCGATAAGAGTTCCGATCATTAGTAATAAAGATGAAACAGCCAGAATCAATACCATTGCTCCCTTTATTTTACGACTATATTTTTCATCATTACTTATTGCAAGCAAACGACTTCCACTTGAGAAATATCCAAACAGGACGACGACGGACAAGAACTGAATGATATTCTGTGTATAACGTAAATCGCCGTAAGGAACAACATCGAGATTGTAGGTATTGATAACTGAAGCAACAAAACCGAATAAAATTCCCGCAATGGTGGCAAAGTATAACATTACCACCTGCTTATTATGTTTAGACATTTCCAATCTATTTATAAGCACCTCTCTTTATTCAAAATAATTCTTATCTATCATCAAAGATTGAAACTCTTCATATCCTATTGAATCTTTAACTAATGAATCTTTCATCAATCGTTTCTCTATAGAGATAGCTTTTTTCAAGCTGCCCGACAATCTATAGAAATATGAAACAGAAGATAACACCGTTAAAACTCTTATTAATTGAAACTGAAGGTTATGATAATGTAATCTTGCTGATATAAGCCGACCAAGATAATACATATAATATCGACCGATGTTATATGTATCATTTGTGTTTTTCTGCGAAGATGCAACTTTATGGTATATTACAGAATCTGTCACACATGCCATTTTAACTTTTTTTTCTCTCATTCTTAAAGAAAATTCATAATCTTCCTCACCGAAGAAAAAACGTTCTGTAAATAACGATCCGTCATTTTGAAGTATCTCGGGAAAACAAAAAAGGGCACATCCTGAAACAAAGGAAATATTTAAAAAAGCATTGTTACATATATCAGAGTATTTGACATCCCTGTAATAACTTTTTCTTGAACCAAAAATCAGACGTCCTCCACACGACCAAACCAATGATTTATCATAATAATAATTAATGCATGGCGATAACACGCGGTATTCTACATTCTTTTGTGAAAAATCCAATAATCTCAACAGAAACTGAGAATCCACTACGGTATCGTTGTTGAGCAGCATAATACTCTCCGGATTATATTTCATGGCAAACTTTACGGCACGGTTGTTTCCTCCTGCAAAACCGTAGTTTTTATCCAATTTCAACAGGTGAATAGGGTGATTTTTAAGATTTTCACAGAGGGGTGCCAATACCTCCACAGAGTTGTCTGTCGAACCGTTGTCAGCCACCACAACAAAGAACTCGCCCTCGGCGCGGTCAAGCGACTCAAGGCAGTCTATCGTATCGGCGGCACCGTTCCAGTTTATGAGTATTACTGCAGTCATGATCAAAATATTATGGCAAAGTCACGCAGATTCTCCACGTAGCTCTCTCTGGTATTGTCAACCTGAGGGTTAAACACTGAATGATAGGGAACGAATATGCAGTAGGCATGTGTTCCCGGATAGACATCGGAGGTATCCTTGAAATAGTACCTTAGATAGTTAAAACTCAGGACTGTGACAGCACACAACGTTATTATTGATGTGACATGCCTCTCTCTCCAGTTCACCTCCGAGAGTATGTCATAGACGGTATTCACAAACATGACCACAAAGAACGGAGCCATATAATTAAGGAAACGTCCTGCTACGCCAAGATATGACGAGAACCCGTAGAATACCACCATGAGTGATACTATAGGCATGAAATCGTACTCGTCCTCAAGCTGGTTACGCTCCCTGAGCCATACAACTCCTAAGACAGGCAGATAACTGAATATCTCGAACAGCTTGCCCACTATGTTCTTCATGTCGTTCTCAAAATAGTTCTCAATGACTATCTCCAGCTGTTCATCGAGAGAGAACATACCGACTATGAGCGACGGTATATTCACAACCGTGGTAAAGAGGACCACTGCGCCCAGAATCAGCACCTGGAATTTCCAGTTGGGACGCTTAAACACCAGCGGAAGCAGCGGAAAGAAAAGCATGACAGCCGCTGAGTAATGTATGAACAGCGCCACTATACACATGATATAGTAGCGCAGGTATTTCTTTTCAAGCAGGAAATCTATGCACCAAAGCAGCAAGCTAATGCAGAGCACCTCCCTGAGCACCTCAAAACTGAAATAGCACCAGTAACCTACGAACCATACCAATATAGCCGAGAAATAGTATCTGGGGCAATATTTCCTAAAGAAATGGAAGAATGAGATGTTTACTATCAGCGCATGGAGTATCTGGAAGCAGATAAAGTTGTCATCAATGGAACGAGCTACAGAGGCTATGATATACCACAACGGATTGTATCGGGCCGTCTCAAAGTCAAAAAAAGCAAGTTCATCAAGTTTGGGATACATACTGTACTCAGCCATGTAAACAAGGGTATCGCCCCCCACCCTGTAACGCAGACCCGCTACAAGCACCAACAGTATGACCGATGTCCAATACCACAGTTCCTCTCCTCCTTTTTTAGCAAAAAGGTCGTACCTTATGACAGGTATAAGAAGGAACAGGAAAAGCAGTATATAGATCATCTTCGGTCAATCGGCTTTGAGTTTCCTGATCACAGCTGTAAAGGGTTCCTTAAGAAAGACCCAGCCAACTGAGATAAGGAATCCAAGTATGGTATAAATGGCCAATAGGAAGAGACGCCTGATTGATGAAGGAAGAGCCGGGACAGCCGCAGGCTTGATGATGGTGAACACCGGTGTGTTATACTGCAGCTTGGCCTGTGACAGGAGCAGCTGCTGAGCCCACTGTGAGTAAAGGGTTTTCTTGAGGTCCTTCTCGTCTTCAAGGCGCTGTCTCTCTATCTGGACTCGTTCGAGCGTGATGTTGCGGTTATGGTCCACGAAATCGGCATAATTGGCCTGAGCCTTCTCATATTCAATCTTTGACTCCTCATAGAGCTTGGCCATATACTCGCAGTCCTTCTGGGCCTTTCTGATTCTGTAGTCCACCACTTTTGTCTCAAGTTCTTCCTCTATGTACTGAACCATGAGGGCGGCTATCTCGGGATCTGGATCCTTGAACGAGAGGGTTATGACCTCAGTCTTCTTGTCCACGAACACGTTTATCTTGCCTAGAAGGTTCTCTATCTGCTGGAGCTGTGCCTCAGAGAGACGGTACGGGTCATAGACATCGGGGTTACCGGAAAACTTGTTCTTGCCTGTCATGACATTGATAGCCTTCTTGACAAGCCTCTTGGGAGTCTTAATGACGGTCGTGAACCAGTACTTGCGCTGTAGTTTGGTCTGATAATAGGCGTAAGTGGTGTCAATTACACCCTCTTTGGTGGCCACACTCACACGCTTCTCCATAAGTGATGTAAGGAACGGGAGCGAGTTGATGATATCGGGGTACAACAGCGGGTAGATAGCCTCCGATGAGGTGCTGAAATTAAGACCTACCATCGATGCGAGTGAGTTTATGTTACTCGACAGGCTTGAAGACTCCGCACTCTCGGGCGAAACCATAACCTGCGCCGTATATTGTTTTATCGATGTAAATGCCAGTATTATGCCTACCACGAAAGAGATGAGGGTAAAACAAATGATGAACCTCTTTCTTGAGTATATGCGGGCAAGCAGTTCAATGATGTCCTGCTCCTTGATAATCTGTTTCTTCTCTTTCTCCATAGCCATCATTTCAAAAGGTTTATAAGTGCCAAGACTACGGTAGCAAGCGAAGCCGATGTCGAACTCAGACTCAGAATTTCGGAAGTGGACATACCTTCACGCTTCTCCTTTGTTGGCACAATAATCTCACAGCCCGGCTGAATAAGTTTGGTCGAAGCTTTTCGTCCTTTGGCTACCGATCCGTTCATATAGACCACATAAGCCTTGTTCTTCTTGGCTTTCTGGGCGAATCCTCCGGCTTTGTCAATATAGTAAGCAAGACTCTTTCCCTTTACGTAAGGCGTGGTGTTGGAGAACATCACAGCACCGTTTATCTTGACCGTATTGGCAAATGGAGGAATGATCAGACGATCTCCGTCACGAAGTATTATATCATCAGCGCCACCGGGATTATCAATTGCCTCCTGCAGATTGATTCCCACGTCAATCGTGGTAGCTTCCATCAGTTTCTCAAGTTTCTTGGCCAGAGCAAGCGAATCATTTGCCGATAGAGTCTCAACCGTTTTCCTCATGCGTATCCTCTCCTCGTCGGTCATCTTGCGCTCAAGACGTGCTCCGGCAGGATAAGCCTGATTGCTGAAGAGACCGGCACGGGTTACAATGTCACTCAGCCTCTCGTTGTTCGTTGACAGGGAATAGTGTCCGGGGAAGACCACCTCCCCTTCAACAATTACCCTTCGGTTCAGTGCATAACCCGGACTGCGGCGCACATAGACCTCATCGAAAGGCATGAGTGTGAATCCGCCATCATTCAACGACAAATTCTCGTCAATGCTGAAAGAGATAGTCTCGGAGAGTTCATCGCTCTTTTCAAAAGCATTCTTATCGCTTTTACGACGTACCACATCAACTTTAGCTATCGATGCAGTCTCCTTCAGACCGCCTGCCTGCAGTATCAAGTCCTCGATTGCCGTGTTGTCGGCATAGCGATATACACCCGGGAACATTACCTCACCGTATATGCTTATAGTTTTGATTTCACCTATATCGAACAGACTTGGGATGAACAGGACATCATCATTTCTCAACGGCTCATCGGGAACGTTTCCGTTCACCATGCCCTGTATATCGATGGCAAGATTAGTCAAAGTCTTATCGGGATTGGTGCGGCTCAATAGTGCTCTGGTAGGAAAAGCATCCTCGCAGAGTCCCCCGGCAGCCTCGATCAAAGCTCTTACGGTAGTTATCTCGCCGTCTATCTGAAACTGGCCGGGACGGAAGACCGCACCGCGTATTTCAGCCATATTTGAGAATGTCGTTTTTATTGAATCAACATAGAGAGAATCGCCGTCAGCCAGCAGAAAATCGGCCTGCCGGTCTTTGCTTACAGTGAAAATTTCACGTTGAAATTCACCCATCCTGATAACACGTATATCGTTGCGGTAAGCATCGGATTCCAGTCCGCCGGCATAGTCTAGCAGTGTAGAGATACTCTCGCCGTCTTTCATCTCGTAATACATGGGGCGGCGTACACGGCCGCTTATGTTGACAAGCATCGAATGGGGCAAAACCATCACCACATCATTGTCATACAATCTGATATCATCACTTAAAATACCGTTCTGCAAGTAGTCGTAAAAATCAATCTTGGCTACTTCTCTGTTGTTACGATATAACCTGACGTCACGCATTGAACCTATTTCGGTAACGCCGCCGGCCATATACAAAGCGTTAAAGACGGTAGCAAATGAAGACAACATATATGTTCCGGGATTCTCAACCTCGCCCAGAACATTCACCTGTATTGAACGGGCTTGTCCCAGAGTGAGTTTAATGTTAGAGCCTGAATCGTCCTTGTCAAGTCCGAAATAGATCTGGCTGAGCTCTCTCTTTATATGCCTGTCGGCGGCCTGTATGGTCAGTCCGTTCAGATAGACGGGACCTACGCCTTCAACCATAATATTTCCATCAGGCGATATGACTTCACGTATGGTGTTCTGTGAGACTCCCCAAATATCTATTATCACTTCATCGCCGGGACCGAGACGATAATTCTGCGGTGTAGGCAGATTCATACTCGGTTCAAAGGAGAGGTTTTTATTGCTGAAAATGGAATGTCCCCATATCTCTTTCTCCGGCGGGAAGAGTTGCTGTTTGAGCAGAAGCAATGAATCGGTAAACATAAACATGGCTTCATCATACATTTGGAGCAACCTTTCTCTTTCGGTCAGTTGAACTGAAGACGGGTCATCCTGAACCAGATTCAAAGTCTGGCTCCTCTCCCTGACCCTCTGTTCGGGCCGGCCATCCACCATAGGAACAGTATTGCCAAGCACACCTGTCGCCTGCTGTTTCTCATACTTTTCACGCATACTCTGAAGCTGCTGTACCGTTACACCGCGACGGCTCAGGTTATAGACAATCTGCTCCTGTGACATGCCTTTCTCCTGCTGCTCCAGAACATACTGAATTATTCTGTCTTCTGTCATCTGAGCCCACGATGTTGCTGAGGCAATAAAGACGAGCAAAACCGAAACAAGTATTTTTCTCATAATAAGAAGGGGATGTTAGAATTTTTTTCCGCTGAATACCGAAAAAAAAGTTTTTAGAATAATTTTCAGATCCAGCAATAATGAACGGTTATTCAGATAATCCAGATCATACTCAAGTCTCTTGAGCATCTTATCCATCGTATCGGTATAACCGTTGTAGATAGTAGCATATGAGGTGACTCCCGGACGCATAAGATAGATGTAGCGGTAGTCATCGGTTTCACGATTTATCTGGTCTATGAAAAACTGGCGCTCAGGTCTCGGACCTACAAAAGACATGTCCCCTTTAAGTACATTCCAAAGCTGGGGCAGTTCGTCAAGATGGTGTGAACGCAAAAAACGGCCGAAAGGGGTAAGGTGTTTGTTTCTCTCGTCTTCCAGTCGCGGGATGCCGTCGGATTCGGCATCATTTTTCATAGTCCTGAATTTATATATCATAAACGGCCGACCCTTGTAACCTATGCGTTCCTGCTTGAAGATGACAGGGCCTTTATCGAACATAAGAATTACGGAAAAGACTATCATCAGAGGTAAAAAAAGTATCATGCACAAAATTGAAAACACGATATCAAGCAGTCTTTTAACTGCTAGTTGCAATCCATCCATTGCATCGGCATGTTCTACTTTGCTCAAAGGGGCGGAGTATTTGTTGATATTATAATTCAGCATTTGTTTCTCTATTCATGATACTAACGCAACGCACGCGCGAATATTGTATCAATATCTAAAAAAATAAAAACACAGCTTTTATCATCTAAAATGACTATTTTTGCAAAGATATAGCTGCGTTCGGAATATCCGGGGCTGCAAAGATAATTATAAACGTTAATATGTCCTAATGAATTATGAGAGCATATGTTTTTCCGGGTCAGGGCGCCCAATTCCCCGGTATGGGAAAAGATCTTTACGAACAGTATGAATGGGCTAAGAAGCTTTTCGATGAAGCCGACTCCATTCTTGGTTTCAAAATAACCGACATCATGTTCGAAGGGAGTGAAGATGACCTTCGCCGTACGGACATTACTCAACCTGCCGTTTTTATCCACTCGATCGCAGTAGCCAAATCGCTTGGCGAAGAGTTCAAACCCAATATGGTTGCCGGTCACTCACTGGGTGAGTTTTCAGCGCTTGTAGCTTGCGGCGCACTCTCTTTTGCGGACGGACTTAAACTCGTTGCAAAGCGTGCATCAGCCATGCAAAAAGCATGTGAAACGGTTCCCGGGACCATGGCTGCAATCATCGGATTGGCCGATGAAAAGGTGGAATCCGTATGTGCCGGCCTCAATGCGAAAGGTCTTGTAGTGGTACCTGCCAACTACAACAGTCCCGGTCAGGTAGTCATCTCCGGATCAAAAGAAGGCATTGATGCAGCTTGCCCTCTCATGCAGGAAGCAGGCGCTAAAAGAGCTCTTCCTTTAACGGTAGGCGGAGCATTTCATTCGCCGTTAATGACTCCGGCCAAGGACGAACTTGAAAAGGCCATAAGTGAAACTTCTTTTAACAGACCTATCTGTCCTATTTACCAGAATGTTGATGCCAAACCGCATACCGACCCCGCTGAAATACGTCAAAATCTTGTGACACAACTCAATTCACCGGTTCGTTGGACACAGAGCGTACTCAACATGATTGCCGACGGCACCACCGATTTTACGGAATGTGGTCCCGGAACTGTTCTCACCAATCTCATTAAGAGAATACAAAGTTAATTAATACTAATTTAAGGAGAGTCTCACATTATTTGACTCTCCTTTTTTTAACATTCACGACAATGGGCAAAATAGTTATTTATCAAGTACTTACCAGAGTATGCTGCAATGACGTTCAGCAGCCTTTGCCGAATGGTTCGATAAAGACCAACGGTTGCGGTAAAATGAACAGCTTCACACCGACTGTGCTTGAAAACATCAAATCTATGGGTGTAACCCACATTTGGTTCACAGGACTGCCGGCCCATGCTTCAAGCACAGACTATAGCGAATTCGGAATACCCTCATCGCATCATGCCACCGTCAAGGGTATAGCCGGCTCGCCTTATGCCATAAGGGATTATTATGACATTGATCCTGACCTGGCGGTATCGGTCCGCGACCGTTTAGAAGAATTCAAACAACTGGTACAGAGAGTTCACGATGCCGGAATGAAGTTCATAATGGATTTCGTGCCAAACCATGTGGCGCGCGAATACCGTTCACATATGAGACCTAAAGGTGTTCAGGACTTAGGTGAAGGGGATGATTCGAGAATAGCCTTCAGTCCCCTTAACAACTTCTATTACATTACCGGACAACCCCTTTCCGGCGAGATTGACTGGGACGATTATTTCGAATTTCCGGCCAAAGCAACCGGAAATGACCGGTTCACAGCAACTCCTTCTATGTCAGACTGGTATGAAACCGTCAAACTCAACTACGGAGTAGATTATGTAGGTGGCACAGGCACCTCATTCTCTCCCATTCCCAACACCTGGATCAAGATGCGTGACATACTGCTTTTCTGGGCAGATATGAATGTGGACGCTTTCCGCTGTGATATGGCCGAGATGGTACCTGTAGAATTTTGGCATTGGGCTGTAGAGGCAGTGAAAAAGAGATATCCGAAAGTAGAGTTTATAGCCGAAATCTACAATCCCGGTTCATACTACTCCTACATAAATTACGGTCATTTCGACTATATATACGATAAAGTGGGACTTTACGACACGTTGCGCGCCGTGACCGAAGGCAGGGAATCAGCAACTGCAATCACCAGATGCTGGCAAAGTACCGGCGATGTCGGTCCACATATGCTGCATTTCATGGAGAACCACGATGAACAGCGTATTGCATCGGATTTCTTCGCACGTGATGGCTCCGGGGGCCGCGCTCCAATGATTGTATCGGCATTGATGGACAACTGTCCGGTAATGATCTATGCCGGACAGGAAGTGGGTGAACGCGCAATGGATGTCGAAGGATTCAGCGGCCGTGACGGACGTACCTCCATATTCGATTACTGGGCGCCTGACACTTTGAGAAGACTCTACAACAAAGGAAAATGGGATAATGAGCTGCTAACATCCGATGAAAAAGAGCTAAAGGAGTTCTACACCATCCTGTTGAATATATGTGGTAAAGAGAAGGCTGTCTATCAAGGGCAGTTCTTTGATCTTATGTATGTCAACCCAATGTCGCCTGATTTCAATCCTCATAACCATTATGCCTTTCTGCGTAGCGACAATGAAACGGCTATCCTTGTGGCAGCCAATTTTGGCGATAAACCGACACGGTCGGGAATCGTGATCCCCGCTCATGCATTTGATTATATGGGATTGAAAGAGAAGAAGGACTGCATATTTACCGACCTGCTCTCAGGTCAAACCATTACAGCCGATTTGAGTGCCGACAGACCCGTACGTGTTCAAATTCCGGCCTTGTCGGGGGTTGTACTTAAATGGATTATCTGACCAAATATTTACGGCCATTCCTTATAAATATTCTCTCCGAGACCCGGTAATCAGCGTATGAACCTCTGTTGTTTTCAACCGTTTCAACGCCCACATAGCCGTTATTACCGTAATAACCCGTTATCAGAGCGTCTTTAAGGTTTGAATGACTCCATTCAGGCACACTGCGAGATTCGCCGTTACTCAGTAACATCCAGTAAAATGTAGCTATTTTTCTCATTTTAGCCTGCTGTACGAAATATTTACAGTAATCCAGATAATTCTCATATCGGGGGTCCGTACGGATATCCATCGTATCGCTATCCAGTGTACCCCACTCTCCTATTATTACGGGGATACCTTTCCATATAAATCTCTCACGACATTCATTCAAAAGGCTGACCGCCTGCGTTTTTGCCGTCTTAAGGTTTTCAAGATAGATATAATGGTGAACCTGCAAAATCAGATGGCTTCTGTCGGCATCCTCGGGGTCCTGAGGCATTTCAAGTCGTGTAAAAGGCCCTTTTGAGTATGTACTGCTGCCTGCACAGTTGCTGGCCGCATAGTTGTTGATTATCAGATTGCGGGTTCTGTTATTACCTCCTGTGGCACGTACAGCATTGACAAAAGACTGCGCATAACTGTTTACAGCCTCATAGGCCGATGCGGCCACGTCTCTGTCATAACCGCCTTCACATCTAGATGAAGGATAACCCCATGAACCGTAAGGGTCAAGAATCTCATTGTATGACTCAAAAAGCAACAGATGGTCATAATCCCGGAACTCCTCGGCTATCTGCGTCCAAAGTAACTCATATCTGGCCTTGTTCTCACTATAGCTCTCTCTATCAGCTATAACCCATGCCACATCGGAAGCGCCGGTATCGTGATGCACATTCAGAATGCAGTACATTCCCTGACTGACCACATAGTCAACGATTTCCCGCACACGCTGCATCCAATCCGCATCGACTCTGGTTCCCAGCGGGTTGGCTTTCTTGTCCCAGACAAGACTATTGGGATTGGTCTTAAGTCCCATATGGGGATACCATGTCACAGGCACCCGTATAGCGTTGAAACCGGCCTCCTTCAACATAACAAAGAGCTCCGGTTTAGTTACAGGCTGGCCCCATGCTGTTTCATAGTCGGATGTTCTCCTTTGTGTCCACCGTTCAATCCACATATTGGTGGTGCTGGCCGAATGGGCATCGAGGGTGTTGCCAAGATTCCATCCAACACGCATATTGACAACTGCATCGGCAGCCGATTCAAATTCAAGCTCCTGTGCCCCAACAGTTGTTACGGCCAGAAGCGCTCCGATAAGAATCATTGATTTATTCATATCCATTACAGCTAATTGTGCTTATTTGAAGCTGTCCCAGCTCTTTATAGGTATATCGTCAATATCTACCGTACAGAAGGCATTGATAAATGCGCTTGCCAGACGGGCATTTGTAATTAGCGGGATATTGAGGTCGATTGCCGCACGACGGATCTTATACCCGTTTGTCAACTCACGCTGTGTCAGGTCCTTAGGAATATTGACAACCATGTCTATCTGCTTGTTGTGAAGCATGTCCAGAGCCTGTGGCTGTTGTCCCTCATCACTCGGCCAGTAAACGCGGGTATTGGGTATGCCGTTCTCCATAAGATACCTTGAAGTACCGCCTGTGGCATAAATATTGAAACCCTTTTCGCTCAGCATACGGGCAGCATCGAGCATACCCGCCTTCTGTTTGGCCGTACCGGTTGAAAGGAGAATGTTTTTCTCGGGGATACGATGGCCCACAGATAACATTGAGCCGAGTATGGCGTAACGCTGGTCATCGCCAATGCAACCCACCTCACCGGTAGATGCCATATCGACACCCAAAACAGGATCGGCCTTCTGCAGACGGTTGAAGGAGAACTGGGAGGCCTTAATACCGACATAGTCTATATCGAACAGACTCTTTTCAGGCGCCTGAACGGGAACCCCCAGCATAACCTTGGTAGCAATCTCTATCAGGTTGATTTTGAGCACCTTGCTTACGAACGGGAAGCTGCGTGATGCACGCAGGTTGCATTCAATAACCTTGATGTCATTTTCACGGGCAAGATACTGTATGTTGAAGGGACCGCTTATGTTCAGTTCCTTTGCTATCTGACGGCTAATACGCTTGATACGCTTGACTGTCTCCACATACAGCTTCTGTGGCGGGAACTGTATGGTGGCATCGCCCGAGTGTACACCGGCAAACTCAATATGCTCGCTTATGGCATAGGCTATAATCTCACCGTCCTTGGCCACGGCATCCATCTCAATCTCCTTGGCATCCTCCAGGAATCGGCTCACAACAACAGGATGCTCCTTGGAAACCTCGGCTGCAAGCTGTAGAAAACGCTCCAGTTCCTCTCTGTTACTGCACACATTCATGGCCGCACCTGAGAGTACGTATGAAGGACGTACCAGCACGGGAAAACCCACACGGTCAATAAACTTGTCAATATCCTTCATCGAGGTCAGCTCACTCCACTCCGGCTGGTCAACACCTATGCGGTCAAGCATGGCCGAGAATTTCTCACGGTCCTCGGCATTGTCTATATCCTTGGCACTGGTACCCAGAATGGGTACGTTCATGGCATTGAGCTTCAGTGCCAGATTGTTGGGGATCTGACCGCCGGTCGATACAATTACACCGTGAGGATTTTCCAGTTCAATCACATCCATAACGCGCTCGAATGTCAGCTCCTCAAAGTAGAGACGATCCGTAACATCGTAGTCGGTACTTACAGTTTCGGGATTACAGTTGATCATTATGTTGCGGTAACCCTCTTTTCGTACGGTATTGAGGGCTTGCACGCCACACCAGTCAAACTCCACCGATGAACCTATGCGATAAGCGCCTGAACCCAACACTATGATTGACCTCTTATCATTATAGAAGGGAATGTCATGAGCAGATCCGTTATAGGTCATATAGAGATAGTTGGCCTGTGCCTGATACTCGCCGCTCAGAGTATCTATCTGCTTTACATAGGGTACAATACCCATGTTCTTGCGCATGTTACGAACTGCCAGCATACCCTGCTGCGGACCCATACTCTTTTCAACCCCTATGGCACGGGCAATCTGGAAATCGGAAAATCCGAAACGTTTGGCCTTACGAAGAAGCTCTTCCGGCAGAGCCTCTAATCCTTTACACCCATGTAACTGCTTCGATACATCGTAAATACCTTTAAGACGGTAGAGGAACCACTTGTCAATCCTAGTCAGCTCCCAGATGCGCTCTACCGAATAGCCTTCGCTAAAAGCCTGACTGATAGCGAACAGACGATTATCGGTAGGTTCACTAAGCGATTTGTCAAGGTCATCGAACTTAATGTTTCTGTTCTCGACAAATCCATGCATACCCTGGCCTATCATACGGATACCCTTTTGGATAGCCTCCTCAAAGTTGCGGCCTATAGACATAACCTCGCCAACCGATTTCATACTGGAGCCTATTTCACGGTCAACACCGTGGAATTTGGAGAGGTCCCAGCGCGGTATCTTACATACCACATAGTCAATCGAAGGTTCGAAGAAATTGGTTGTTGTCTTGGTTATCGAGTTCTTAAGCTCATAAAGGTTGTAACCAAGGCCCAGCTTACAGGCTACAAATGCCAGCGGATAGCCGGTTGCCTTCGATGCCAGGGCCGATGAACGGCTCAGACGGGCGTTGACCTCAATAACACGGTACTCCTCGGAATTCGGGTCAAAGGCAAACTGTATGTTACATTCACCCACAATACCGATATGACGCGCTATACGAACCGTTATCTCCTCCAGTTTCTGTGTCTCATGATGTGTAAGCGTCTGCGTAGGAGCTACCACGATGCTTTCGCCGGTATGTATTCCCAGCGGATCGAAGTTCTCCATTGAACAGACTACTATGGAGTTATTGTTCTTGTCGTTCACACACTCGAACTCAATCTCCTTCCACCCCTTAAGACTCTTCTCAACCAGAATCTGCGATGAAAAGGAGAATGCTTTCTCGGCCAGACGTTTTAACTCATCCTCGTTGTCGCAGAACCCTGAGCCAAGACCGCCCAGAGCATAGGCTGAACGGATAATAACCGGATAGCCCAACTCCCGTGCGGCGGCACAGGCGTCCTCCATAGACTCCACGGCATGACTTTTTATGGTCTGGACACCTATCTCATCCAGGCGCTTTATAAATAGGTCGCGGTCCTCGGTGTCCATGATGGCCTTCACCTGAGTACCCAAAACCTTAACACCGTATTTTTCAAGAACACCGCTCTTATAGAGAGCCACACCGCAGTTCAGCGCGGTCTGTCCGCCAAAAGCCAGAAGTATGGCATCGGGACGCTCCTTAGCTATTATTTTCTCAACAAAAAAGGGAGTTACGGGATAGAAATAGACCCTGTCGGCAATACCCTCACTGGTCTGTACCGTTGCTATGTTGGGATTTATCAGGACAGTCTCAATATGCTCCTCCTTAAGTGCCTTCAATGCCTGTGAACCGGAATAATCAAACTCGCCTGCCTCACCTATTTTAAGTGCTCCCGAACCGAGAACCAGCACTTTTTTGTATCTGTTTATTGACATAATATCAGCCTAAAGTTAGAGTTTTACAATGAAATCATCGTATATAAAACGCGCATCGGTATCGACTCGGTCGGATTCCGAGTGGAACATCACACCCACCCACGGATGACGTGTATGGTATATCCCCTCCACCGAGTTGTCGTTAAGATTCTTAAGATAGACTTTCCACTGACCTAAAATAGAAGCCTCACGTATTGCATAGTTGTGATTCTGCATGGTTATAAAGCAGCGATCCGTTCCTGCAAGTATGACCGGCTGGTTATGTGAATGGTGTCCGAATTTTAACCTGTAAGTATCCATTCCACCGGCTAATCCGAGAAGCAGACATCCCATTCCTATGCCCAGTATGGGCTTATCGGAATTTGCCATAAATTTTTGCAGACGGGTCACCACATCGCTGCAGTAACTCGGGTTTCCCGGACCGTCCGATATGACCAGACCGTCAAACTCCATATTGCAGTAATCATAATCCCATGGAACACGCACAACTGTTAAATCCTCGTTTATAAGGCAGCGTATCACGCCGGCCTTCACTCCGCAATCCACAAGGACCACCCTCTTGGGAGCGCCTTCGTTATATGTTATGGGTTCCTTGCATGAGACCTCGGGTATCATGTTGGTGTATAGATATTCTGCCGGTTTTGGCATCCCGTCAAACATGATCTTGGCGGTCATGGTTCCATGATCGCGTATATGTTTGGTCAACTCACGAGTATCAACACCCTTTACGCCTGTCACCTTTTCACGTTTCATCCACTCCCCAAGTGACTCCTTTGCATTCCAGTGGCTATAGAAATCGCTGTAATCGCTTACAATAAGAGCATAGGCCTGAGCATGCTCACTCTCGGCATTTGTGGGAAGACCGTTTTCATCGGCATCCATATGCTGTATGCCATAGTTGCCTATTACAGGATAGGTCATGACCAACAACTGTCCGCGCGATGCCGGCTCAGTAAGCAGTTCGGGATAACCGGTCATAGCGGTATTGAACACAAGCTCGCCGCTTACGGGCTGCTCATATCCGAATGATTCACCTTTGAAACAGGTGCCATCAGCTAAAATCAGTGATACTCTCATTATTTGTTATATTTCTCGTAATATTCAATAAATGCTTTATTCACAAGCAGTATTCCGCCGGGCGTAGGATAGTTGCCGCTAAAATACCAGTCGCCGGGATGGTCGGGACAGGCATTATGCAGACCGTCAAGAGTCTGAAAAACAATCTTTACCTCGGCGTTTACAATAGGCGGAGTAAGCAGTTCGCTTATCTTGTCCGATATCTCCTGATCGGTAAAAGAGGAGTAAATCTCCTTAACGCAATTCACGCGCTCAGCCACAGGTTTGTTGAGCTGTTCGCGACATTTATAATAGACATCGGTAGCCAAATACCACATTCCGCGCTCCTCAAGCAGTGCCATAGCAGCTTTGAAAGCTATAAACTGCTCCATGCTCGACATATCTATTCCGTAATAGTCGGGATAGCGCACCTGAGGCGATGAGCTTACGATTATTATTCTTTTTGGACCAAGACGATCCAGGATACTCATTATCTGTTCCCTGAGAGTGGTTCCCCGTACAATACTGTCATCAATCACCACCAGATTATCAACTCCCCTCTTAACTACGCCGTATGTTATATCATAGACATGGGCTGCCAGGGCGTTGCGGCTCACTCCCTCAGCAATGAAAGTACGCAACTTAATATCCTTCCAGGCCACCTTTTCGTTGCGTACGCGCCGTGCAAGTATCTTTTCCAAATCGACATCCTTGGGATTGGGTCCCAGAGCCTTGATCTCTTTCATCTTTTGCTTGTTCAGATAATCCTCAAAGCCCTGTATAAGACCAAATGAGGCCACTTCGGCAGTATTGGGAATAAATGAGAAAACCGTATTGTCAATGTCATAGTCCACAGCCCTGAGCACCGGCCCCACCAGTTGACGGCCCAACTCCTTGCGCTCCCTGTATATGCTTATATCATTGCCGCGACTGAAGTAAACCCTTTCAAACGAGCAGGATAGATTAGCCTTCTTCTCAATAATCTGCTCCAATTTAAACTTACCCTTCTTGTTTATCACGAGTGACTGACCGGGCTGCAGCTCATACACCTTGTCAGAAGTGACATTCATGGCTGTCTGCAACGCCGGACGCTCCGAGGCAACTGCTATTACCTCGTCATCGGCATACCAAAAAGCCGTACGTATGCCCCACGGGTCACGTATGACGAACGATTCGCCGCTGCCGGTTATGCCGCCCACAACGTAACCGCCGTCCCATATAGGAGCCGATGTCCGCATCACATTGGCAATATCGGTATGCTCCTCTATATATTGTGTAATGCCAAGCCCCTCCAGTCCCTTCTCTTCGGCTATATGGAAAACCCGTTCCACCTCGCGATCCAGACGATGTCCCATCTGTTCAAGCATGAAGTAAGACGATGCACACTCCCGGGGATGCTGTCCTTTAGAGACTATCTCATTGAACACCTCATCATTATTGGTAATGGTAAAGTTTCCACAGAGAGCCAGATTTTTGGCCCTCCAGTTGTTACGGCGCAGCATAGGATGTACATCCGATATGGTCTTGGTCCCTCCTGCCGAATAGAGCAGATGTCCAAGATAGAGATCGCCTATAAAGGGAAACTTCTTGGTGAACCAAGAGTTATGTCTGATATTTTCGGATGTATATTGGGCTGTCTCGGCATGAATTTTGTCAAAAATCTCTGCTATGGCGTCTGAACCGAGCGCCCTGTCGCGGAACATATAGTCCTCTCCCGGGTTGGCTTTGAGCTTGACACAGGCAATGCCGGCTCCCTCCTGTCCGCGGTTTTTCTGTTTCTCCATCATCAGATAGAGACGCCCCAGACCATACTGGAAATCACCATATTTCTTATAATAGTATGATGCCGGCTTAAGCAGCCTTATCATTACCATTCCACATTCATGTTTCAACGGTTCCATCTCTCGGTGTTATATTGTATTAGTATTTTTATAAAAAAAGCGCCGATGCAAAAAAGAAAAAGGGAGAATATGAACTACACACCCTCCCCCTTAAACCGACAGCCGACAGTCTGCACTGCCTCCGTCGATATGTTTCCGTTCCGACGAATCGACCATTATATCACTTTTTTTTAACATGGCGCAAAGGTACACTTTTTCCGTCACACTTTACCCTGCCCGATGAATAAATTTTCAACATAAGGAGATTGACAAGATTTATATGAATATTTATACAGCTTTCCGCCTTATTACGTCCGGATCTGTACAATCCTCCCTTATTTGGATGCTATGGGATTGCAGTATATACCCAAGAAAATATCCTTCAAAACATCGTTAGCATTGATATCATACAGCCTGGCCATGTGGTTTAGGAATGCGTCATACTGCTCTTTGGTATATCTGTCGACATACTCGGCTTTACCATACCTTATATCATGCGCAATATAGGCATTGGGAAAGAGGCGGTAACCTCCGCAAATACGTCTGTCAATCAGCTTAGCCACGCTGCGATGAAACTGTGAATGGGGCATATCTTTGAAGGCCTCAAGCTCGTCCCGTTTCAAAGGCTCGCAAATCTGAAAATGAACCCTGCCCTTTTCCTGTAATATACCTGTCAGAATACTGTTCATATCCTCACCGGGTCTCTTTACGTAGGGTTTGCCATTGCCGGTAGCATAAATTTCCAGGGTTTTCAGAGTATCGCACGGTTCCCATTCGTATGATACCGATACCGGCACAATATTCAATTCGGACAATGCCTCCACACGATCTTTGGGACCGCTCATGCCAAACATCTTGATAACGCCCTGATCCGTGCGGTCCACACCGTCTTTGGTACGGCCGTTGCGCTGAGCTATCCAGACCGATTCCCTCTTTTCGGTTATGACATATCGGATATACTCTGACAGATGCACCGAGTTTTTGTATATATCGCGCGGATTACCGCTGCGCTCCACACGGAACATCTTGTTACTCTTGCCAATATCAATGACCAGCTCTCCCTGCATCAGATTTGACCCGAATGTTATCTCGCCCGTATCATGTCCATTCAAATAGAGTATGTACATAAGCAGGCATGGGTCTAAGACAATATCTCTATGGTTTCCAATAAAGAGATATTTTTTTTCCGGATTGATTTTTTCCAATCCTTCATAGGTAAGATCCGTTATACTGCGTGCTATGATCTGACGGTTCACTTCGCTCATAATGGATGACTGGAAATCATATATTGTCCGGAATCCGAGCATCTTCTCTTTGACCGAGGCAACATTCTCATCCGGAAATACGAATGAGGCTAAAGCAGGAAAAAACCGACTCTCCGTGATGCGTCTCATGGCATCGGGAATCTCCTCATCCCAGTAGGGACGTATATCATCAAAACGGGTCTCTCTTTTCATAGTTATATATTTTTTCTTAAATCAATAAATTTAACGGGCTTACGTCCTTTAGGCGGATTGTTTATGACCGATATCTCCTCTACGGGACATATCTCTATCTCGGGAGTAACGCGTATGCGCGAGCGGAAACGGTCCTTCAACTCCTTTACGGCATTAAACTCCGTCTCATATTTTAGGCCCACCTTTACAAGCACCTCATCGGTCCCTGCGCCGCTGTTACGCACCATAACCACATAGTTTTCCACATAATCGGTGTTGTCCAGAACATCGTTTATGGCAGGCGGATAAAGAGTTGTGCCTTTGAGCTTTATCATATTGTTCTTACGGCCCAAAATCGGTGAGAGACGGTATGACCGGCGACCGCAGCGGCACTGTTCAACATGTTTACAGGCTATGTCGCCCGTACGGAATCGCAGTAACGGCATACCCTCCACCCCCAGCGTTGTCACAACCACCTCACCGGGCTCTCCGTCAGCCACAGGCATGCCATCATCTCCGATTATCTCGACAATTATCAGCTCCGGATGTACGTGACCGCCCATCCCGTAATCGCATTCGCTGAACGTAGCTCCCATTTCGGTCGATGAATATGTAGCATAGAGTTTGACCTCAGGCCATTTCTCCTGTATCTGACTGCCCAGCAGATTTAATCCGAACTCCTGATTTCTGAGACTCTCGCCTATTCCTATTATTTTACGGATACTGCTGTTGCGGTAGTCAATATCGTGCAGCTCGGCATAGTCTATAAGTTTGAGGATAAATGACGGAACACACATAATGGCGTCCGGACGGAAACGGCGTATGGTATCCCATTGCAGCTCCGGTATGCCGTTACCCACACGGATCACACCGGCTCCCATCTCTCTCAGTCCCAGGAAGTAAGCCATTCCGGCCATGAAACACTTGTCAAGCGTAGTCATGAGCTGGAGTATGCTCTCATCGGTCAGGCCGGCGCATTCAAACGACTTTTTCTCGTTATAAGCCAAGCGTTGCAAATCCTTCTCGGTACATCCAAACAGAACAGGGTCGCCCAGCGTACCAGACGTGGTAATGTAATCTATTATCTTTTTTTTGGGGACACAACAAAAATCATCGTTATAGAGTTGCAGGTCCTTCTTTTCGGTAAAGGGGATCTCTGTCAGGTCTTCAATTTTCAGTATCCTGTCGGTATCGATTTTATAACTCTCAAACAATCTCTTGTAGTACGGGGAGTTTTCCCGCAAATAGAGAAGGTCTTTTCTAAGCAGTTCCTCCTGAAACTGCTTTATACATTCATGGCTTTCAAATTCTATATCCTTGCTCATAGCTTTTATTAAATATTAAAATAGCTTTTCAACTTAAAAATTGACATCTAATAGACCTTTAAACTCAAAACTAAATTTTAAACCTGTAACAGACTTGTAAAATTAAAATATATTTTCAATTTCGAACATACCAAAACAGACCTTTCCATTTCAAAACAAACTTTTCAACCAATCCAAAAACTCGTTTTTCCACTGCCTCGACTCTTTTGTACCATAAACCTCACTCACTCCAAACCCATGTTTTCCGGTCTTATACTGTATATAACGGTGCTCTACTCCGGCTTCGGTAAGCGCCTCATCCAGGATGACCGAGTTATGCCAGTCAACCACGGGATCGTCAAGACAGTTCATTAGAAAGACCGGCGGATAGTCGTCGGAAATATGATTCTCTACCGAGAGACTGTCCCTAAGTTTGCCGCTCATCTTCCCCCACTCACCAAGCAACCCTCTGCGTGAACGCCTGTGAGCATAATCGCCCTGCATTGTAACAACCGGATAGAGAGTTGCCACAAAATCAGGGCGCAGAGAGACCTCTGCAGGCCCCTCCTCAAGAGCAGTATAATCGGTGTCGCTGTAACATGTCGAAATTAAAGCCAGATGTCCGCCGGCCGAAAACCCCATCAAACCCAATCTGTCGGGATCTATTCCTATCTCGTCGGCATTCTCCCTTAGCAGTCTTATAGCACGCTGTACGTCGCATATCATATCGGGATGTCTGCGCCCGCGCACAAAGTAACGGTAGCGCGTCAAATAGGCTCCAAACCCTGCCGTGCGATACTGCAACAAGAAAGCCGACACACCGTTGTCCTGAAGCCATTCGGCCACCTCAATCCCTTCGCCCTTAACATCCAGCCAACAGTAACTCCCTCCCGGACAAATTATAACAGCAGGAGCATTTCTGCTCCCTTCGGTAAGAAACGGAGTGAATATAACATTTTCAGCTCCTTTGTCATGTTTTGCCCATGGTCTCATACTATTTCCGGATGGAATAATTACTATTGGAATCAGAAGTAAAAGTCTTCCTAACATTCAAAGCCCCATTATTTTTATCAACTCTGCCCTGTCAAGCTGCCGATAGCGGTGCTCAAGGTCGGCATCAAAATCTACCTGAAAAAATTTCTCATCATAAAACGAAAGTTTGGAATTGGTATCAGGGTTACACTCTATATATGTAATATCTTCAATATCAATTCCTTTAGCTTCACATATCTGTTCAACCAGACTCCTGCCCGCATAGGTTACCGATGTACCCGGATTCTCCTGATAGAGTTCGGTCACAATGATATAGGTCTTCCCCTTCACATTACGGATCATAAGCCCGCAGACAGAGGGCATATCCCATTCACCTTTGAAAATAAATTTCTCGTCATAATAGTCCGATGATACTTCCATAGTTATGCCGTTTTTATATTCCTTACAACATCCTTTCCAAATGACTTATTGACCAGTTTGCGGTCGCGCGGACGGAATGTACCGTCATTCATCTCCCTTACCGCCACGTTACAGAACAGACGAAACATCTTCTGCTCCTGACTTTCACCGGCATAGAAACTCTTCCATGCATAGTCATAGAGCTCCTGAAGTCTCTCGGGCGTCATATGTTTGGGCTGGAACACCACCTGACCGGCATTGTAATTGTTCCAGTCAAAATCGAATATACGCCCCTGGCGCAACAGGTCATCATATACCTTTGTATGCGGGAACGGGGTCAGCACGGTGAACTCGGCCAGATCAAGGTCTATCTCACCCAGAAAATCTATCAAACGCTTTATGTCATCTTCGGTCTGGTTGTCCAATCCCAACAGGATTGTCCCCTCCACACCTATACCGTGATCATGGTAACGTTTTATACGGTCCTTTATATAATCCGATGTGTCATAGATTGCCTGATAGACATACCAGGCACCGGCTTTGGCAGCCAGATCAAGCACTTCGGGGTCATCCTCGATGGTGTGACTTATCCATTTCTTTTTAAGAGGAGCGATAGCGCGGAACAACTCCTTCTCCCACTCCTTATCCTGGGCCAGTGAATTATCGACTATGAAGAGACGGTTATTATCAATGCCGGCCATATCCTCTACCACTTTATCAATGGGGCGTGGACGGAACTTGCGACCTCCCAGATATGATACCGCACAAGGGTAGCAACTGAAACGGCAGCCGCGGCTGGCATGAAACAGATCCACCATCTGTACACCCTTATGATTGTAGAGCTCACGCTTGTAGAGGTCGCGACGGCAGGGTCCGACCAATTCAATCGGAGGCAGATTGCCCATATAGTTATATATCTTTTTCAGATTACCGTTTATCCAGTCATCCATAACCTGCTCCATACGGCCTTCCGATTCACCAAGGAAGACGCTGTCCACTTGGTTGACCATATCCTCGGCATGCAGCATGGTTGATATGCCGCCCGCAATGACAAGCTTACCGCGGCGGTGATATTCATCGGCTATCTCCCACCCGCGCTTTACCTGAGTACTGAGCATCATGGATAGAGCCACGCCGTCACAGGGTTCATCAAAATTGATCTCCTCGACATTCTCATCGGTAAAAGTGACATCCACCCACTCGGGAAGAGTGGCTGCAAACGCCACCGGTCCATGGGGCGGCAGATTAAATGTTGTCTGCCCCTTAAGTTTTTCCCATTTAGGGTAGATTAGCTTCAGTTTGAATGTTTTCATACAAATTTATTTTATTCACAATAACATCCTTGCCCACCAGTATCTCAGCCGTCTCAATTGCCGTCATGGGCACTCCGCCTATTCCGTGCATATTGACGTTCTGACCGGTTAAAAGCAGATTCTCTATTTTGGTACGTATGGACAGTTGCGAGTATATTAGATTCTCACTATCCTTGAAATAACCGTATATGGAACCCTCCTTTGTTCCCAGATAGTCACGGAATGTGAGCGGAGATGCCGCAAAACAGTCCTCAATGGAGTCTCTGAGATCAGGAAAGACCTTTTCTGCCATTTCAATGACCTTTTCCATACGCGACCTCTTCCACATCTCATATTCATCTCCGCGATTGCCTATACGGGTATTTTTCCATCGGGAAACCTCCTTCCAATCCATAAGGGAGAGTATAGTAATATGTGTGGCCCATTTGCCGTCGCTTGACGGTGCCAGAAAACAGCTTATCCCGTGCGGCCAATCCTCAAGACGATATCTGCTCATCTTCCATGTATTTTTCTTACTGTCTATGATATTGACGGAATGCTCCGCATATGGCAGATGACCTTTTTTCAGTTTGGCATATACCTTAAAGGCCGATACGGTAGAGGGAATGTTGCGCAGCCGCTTTTTATAGAATGGAGTGAAAGCCTTATCCTCGATCGTATCGAGCAGAGTACAGGGATGAATGGCCGATATATATACATCAGCCTTGTATTCTTTGCCGTTTGAGTCATATACTGACTCCACCCTTCGGTTGCGGACCACTGTTCTCGTCACCGCGGAACTTGTAATAACGCTGCCTCCCGCCTCTGTTATAACCGAAGCAAGAGCATCGGCCAATTGGCTGCTGCCCTTGACAAAACAGCAGGGTTTATCAATGAACATAACCGAAATCATTGCATGCAGATATGCAGGAGAATGGCCTGCCACGCCTGCATAGAGGGGATTGACAAATGCCAAAAGCGATCTCAGCTCCGGACTGTCTATGTATGAAGCTATGAACTTGTCGGCCGGCATTGTAAACTCCTCGGAGTGATCAAAGAAGCTGTTCTGCCCGCTTTTCATATAGAAGAGGCGGTCCTCTTCGGAGAGCCTGAAAAGTGCATCAACATATCGCTTTATATTCTCTTCCTCATGGGGAAAGAGCGAAATAAGATATGCGGTGAACCTGTCGCGGCCCGAAGGTATATTAAAAGTACGATCCGTATCAAGATATGTCAGACTTGACATTAGGTCTGAGAAACGTATATCCAACCTATCCATGATACCCAGATAACAACATATCCTTTTAAGCGAGCCGTTCTCATGAAAGCCTCCGGCCACATGCATCCCTGTTTCGTACATTTCACCTTTACGAACAAAATTCTGCAATCCGCCGCCTATTCCGGCATTCTTTTCCAGAACGGTTACCCTGTAGCCCTCCTTTGAGAGAAGCGCTCCGCAAAACAGTCCGCCCAAACCGGCACCAATCACCAATACTTCCATATTCAACCTACAGTATGGAACTCCTTATTCCCTCATACATTACTCCACTTCCCAACAGATTATCACACACCACAAAACTGCCCATAAGGACTCCCAATATCCCATGCGAGTTGACAGACTGACCGGCCAGAAACAGATTCGGCACGCGCGTACGGAAAGAGACCCTTCCTGCAGCCCCCAGGTTGACATCCTTTGCAATACCGTACAAGCTTCCGTTCCGCGTACCGGTATAATCCCTGTATGTAAGCGGAGTTGACGTCCAGTAACGTTCCAGACCATCTTTAAGTTCCGGCAAGCAGTCCGATGCCGCCTCAATCAGAGTCGCGGCCTTAACCCTCTTGAACTCCTCATACTCCTTACCGCGCCTTCCTGTGACCGTGTCACTCCAGCGGGAGAGCTCATCCATGCGCATATATGCCAAAATCACACCGGCATCGGCGTAATTAGCATCAAACTGCGGATACTGGTGCATATATAAAAAACTTAACGGCCAGTTGCTGTTGGTATAATATTCCGAATCCCAGACTGTTCCGCCTCTGTAAACAAAGCGATTGGAGTTCATGTAGGGGACTTTTCTCTGTTTAAACTTCAAATATAGCTCAAAAACCCCAATCGTGTCGGGCATTTCCTCTATTCTTTTTCTGAAAACCGGTCTTAAAAGCGGTGATTTGACCATCCCAATCGAAATTGAGGGATGTACAGTCGATATTACCGTGTCAGCTTCTATTGTCTGCGAAACACCGCCGTAGATATACTTTACTCCCGTAGCACGAGACTCATTGCATACTATTTCAACAGCCCTGCATCGGGTCATCACCTCTCCGCCGGCGTCTGTTATGCATTTTTCCAGCAAAGCGGCTATACGGTCGCTGCCGCCTTCTATACGCCATGCGCTGCGGTTGTAGAATGAGGTTGTAAAAGCGTGGAGGGCAAAAGGCGTAGAGCCCCTTACGCCTGCGTATAGCGGCTGATTACCCACCAGCACCTCTCTCAAATCACTCTCCTCTATAAGTTCGTCAATAACGGAGTTGACACTGCGTCTGTGCCACTCCGAATCATGGGCATCAAGTCCGCGTTCGGGATTGAAACTCTCGACCGACAAAGCGTCCGATACCCTGTAAACCGTCTCAATATAGGCGGCAAGAGAATCCCTTGAACCGGGAAAATATTGTGCCAACCCCTCCACAAAGGCCTCACGCCCGTTGCGGAACGGAAAATCCTCTCCCTTATAGTTTATAATATCATAACAGTCGCGGTCCAGAGCATGAAGAACCAGGCCATCCCTTATCCCAATGTATCTGAGCATGATGTCAAGAATCTCTCCCCGGGCGGCACTCCCTATAAAGTGCATGCCCGTCTCAAATTTAACACCCTCACGGACAAAGGTCTGCAAACAGCCCCCTACCTTACGCTCCTGTTCCAGAACGGTCACTTCAAAACCGTGCCGCGCCAGAATGGCTCCACACGAGAGACCTCCGAGTCCGGCTCCTATTATCACACACTTCCTATCCATTTTCCATAAGTTCAAATGTCAGATTTGAGGGAACAGCCGGATTGTTACGGGCAACATCATACAGTTCCGGATTATTCATAACTGCCTTTATCCGGATCTCAGGATGCAGAAGAGCGGTCAGCAGGGCGCGTTCACCCTGCCCCGTTTCACTCATCACATAATATTCATTCTCTTTTGATATACTCTCCACAACCTCACGCCACCTGTCCATTTCACGGAATGTACGGCGGCAGAGACGTTGCGCCTCAACTCCCTTGTAACGGTACTGGTGTCTAACCAACGGCATCCAGTATGCGGCATCCTCAAGTTTACAGGATAATTCGGCATACCACTCCCTGTAAAAACGGTTGAATGCACGGGTGCGTTCACGCGATGCAGCTCCAAAAGAGGTGTCGTCGGGCGAAACTCTGCGGCCTACAGTAACCGTTATACGGCCGGGTCTGAGCATCAGTTCCCTTTTAGGCAGCACATGCCCCACTCCGTGAAGACATACCGGCAGCAGGTCCAGCCCCATAGTTTCGGCCAGATGGAAAGCTCCTTTATGAAACCTCTGAATACGGCTGTCCTCGGAACGGGTACCTTCGGGAAAGACAAGTATGGAGTACCCGCGCTCAACAAGGCTGCGCAACTGCGGCATATAGTTCTCAATGCCTTCGGCTGCAGGAACATATTCGGCACGGCGTATAAGCGCACCGTAAACGGGGTTACGCCAAGCCCATTCATTGGTTATGACAACTATTTTTGGGGTAAGCATTAGCAGACACATAAGGTCCAAATGCGACTGATGATTGCTGATCATTACCGCAGGACGGTCAAATGTCTCGCCCACGCCGTTATCCAGCGTGAAGGAGACTCCGGGCACGCGGCGTATCACAAAGTTGGAAAACCGATAAATCACCCCGTGCAGCCATCGTTCCTTCCACTCTCTCCTGCGTCCGAGGAAGAGCATAAAAGCTATGGGAGTGACAACCATAACCGAGAGTATCAGAAATGAAAAAGCGCAAACCGTCCGGCCGAAACGCAACAGAGTCACAGGCATCTCTCTTAGACGGCCTCTCTTCATGGTAAGCAGTCCAAATAACCATTCGGGCAGGAAATGGGCCATAACCACCACCACAAACATACCCAGTATGGTTATCTCACCAAGAGACCGCATAGCCGGATGACGTGCCAATATTAACGAGCCTATTCCTATGAACATTATCACGGCCGAAACCAAAACACTCCTGCGGCGTACTTTCAGCGTGCGACGGCCGTAGGTGTACTCGTGCATAACGCCCTCGGTTATGAAAATGGTATAATCATCGCCCTGACCGAATATGAATGTGGCCAGAATGATACTTACTATATTGAATTTTATACCTATCAGCTCCATTATGGACAAAATCCATACCCAGCTTATTGCCAGAGGCAGGAATGCGATCAGCGCCAGCTCCAGACTTCCGAACGAGATCCAAAGGAAAGCAAAGACAATGAATCCGCACAGAAAAAGAATCAGATTGAAATCCTCCGAGAGGGATTCGACAAGCATCGCCATCACACTGCTCATGCTGACCGGAGCCAAATCTTCCGATGAAACAATATCGGGGACCGAGCGCACAGAGCTTATGAAAGGCTCAAAAGCGCCCTCCGAGAATCCTGCCAAACGGGATTGCTCTTCAAGCTCATTTACCGTCTCCCGATGATCCTGCCAAAAGTTTACCCAGCGTTCCTGAAGAACCGCCTTATCGGAGTCGGGCCGGAGCATTTCGGAGAGTACTACCAGACTGCCCGTACCGACATTCCCCATGCTGCCTGCAATAAGCTCCATATCATCTCGCTGCTGCCGGGTCATGTAATTTATATTGTTCAGGTCTGCATCGAAACTGCTGCCTTCACCCCATATCAGCATCGCAACGGTTATAATAATGACCAAGGGAGACAAAATTTTGCCGATACGCCTGCCGTAAGATAAAGCAGATTCTTCACCGTCCGATGCGTCTGCCGCCGACCGTTTTGCCGGACGGGCTAAAACCGGCAGGAAGACCAGCGAAAATATAATGGCGCCCAGCAGCATGAACGCCCCGAAGAGCGCCAGGTCATGCATAGCTTCGGCCTTGAGAAAAATCAGGCAGAGAAAGGCGCTCACCGTGGTTATATTGCCCACCAGCAGAGGAAGCGACATCTCTTTGAGCGAGCTGCGGTTATCGGCCGTGTCGCTCAGCGAATGGAGAAAATGGAGCGGATAATTGGCGGCAATGCCCACTATAACCGACCCCATTCCGATAACTATCACTGAGAGTGAATCCTTGATTAAGCCTATCAGCCCCAATGAGAACACCGCACCGAACAGGAGCGTTGCCGCAATCCATAAGATGTAATCCAAGCGCCGGAATGAGAGCCACAACACAAAAAGTATCCCTATCACGGCAAGGGACATTACCATTATGCTATCCCTCTTTATTCTGTCGGCATTGGTAACGGCAATCACGGGAGCGCCTACGGAAGAGACCTTTATACCCGTCTCGACAGACACTTTGGCTCCGGTAATGTCAATAAGGGAGATAATATCGGCATTTTGCCCCGATTCGCTCTCGCCGAAAGGCGATTCAAACAGCAATATCCCAACCGGCTCTGTTTTATGCATTATATGTCCGTCAACCAGACGAAAACCACCGGAAGAACCATCAGCAGCACTGCCGTCATCGGAAGTGCCACCGGAAACACCGCTTGAAGCGCTGTCGGAGCCGCCGTCTAACAGACCGAGCAGAACATCTCCGAAAAGGTTTAAGGGGTCATACGGAATGGTCTTAGCCGTAAAACTGCCGCTCAACATCTGCAGGGAGCGTTTGACCGCCTCAATCCTACTCTCCACAAAACCGGGAACGGCCAGAAGCGAATCCATGCGGTCGTAATCATCGGGAGTAAGGAAGCTGGCGTAGTGCTTCTGAACGAACTCTATTAGTTCTAACGCCGCGGACTCATCGGCCAAAGCCGACATATCGGGCACCAGTCCAAGTGTGTCATATTCAAACCAAAGCTCCTCAAACAGATCCATGGCCTGAGTCACATCAAGATCGGTTGAGCTGCCGGCGAAATTGTCCGAGCGGAATATCACCGCTATGACATTCTGTTTTGATACGGCTTCGATAAATTCGGTCTGACGACTGTCCGAACGGTCTATGGGCAGAAATTCCGCTATATCCTCCTTGTAATCAAGACGACTCAGCGAAACAACGCATAGAACCATGATCAGCACCACAATCAGCGCTGCTACGGTCTTGCGGCCGGCGAGCCGGTCATATATCCTGAGAAAGAAATCAGCCATCTCCCCTGCCTGTGATTAGTCTGAATAAAGCAGCCGGCAGCCCGTACAAAAGGGCGCCTATGCACAGTAAAGTGTTCAAAACCGAAATCCTGAAAAAATCGTAGAAAGGTCTGAAATGCGATATGCGTTCTCCTTCAGGCTGATAGAGCACCCTGACAGGCACTCCCGTTATGCGCGTGCCGTGCCATGCGGCAAAGACCATCAGCTCCAGTTCGGCCTCATAACGGGAGGTTATGAGCTGCAGGCCTCGCAGCGAAGCAAGCGGATATATGCGGAAACCCGACTGAGTATCACCCGGTCTCTGACCGGTCTGCAATCTGAACCAGAAATTGGAAAAACGGTTGGCAAATGTGTTGCCGCGCGGCATATTCTCACTGGTCAGGTTGCGACATCCCACAATAATATCACCGGGACGTTCTGCCGATGCTTCAAGCAACAACGGTATATCCTCGGGAAAATGCTGTCCGTCTGCATCAATGGTAACGACATGGGTGTATCCCTTCTGCTTTGCATATTTAAGCCCCCTCTTCAGAGCATATCCCTTTCCCCTGTTACGGTCATTTGTAAGAACTGTAACCGGGATTTCCGAAAGCAGATTGCCGGTGCCGTCAGTACTGCCGTCATTGACAACAATCACATCGGGACAGAATTCAAGTGTCCGCTTGACCACATCGGCAACCGTGCTGCAGTTGTTGTATGTGGGAATAATTGTGCAATAACGGAAGGCTGGCATAGTCTCTGTCAAAAGTTCCGGTCTGTAAGGGTTAATGAAAATTTGGAAAAAACCCGCTCGGGGCATCCCGTCTCTATTATCTCTCCCTGCACCTTCACACCTGTGCCTTCAACCGGAACACGTGAGGTAAAAATAAAAGTGAGCCTTGTGTCCCTCTCGGGCGACACTACATCTGTAAATTTCATGTTTTTAACGATATGCGCTTCAAGCAGGCGGTTTTCGGCTATTGAGGCCAATTCGGCCGCCATCTGAAGCAGACATACTCCGGGAGTTACGGGATATCCGGGAAAATGGGCCTTATATATCATATGTTCGGGATTCAGCTTTACGTCAAATCCGTAAACGACCCCTGCCGATGCCGGCAGCGATGCGACCAGATCGTAGAAATCACCATTCAGCTTCATAATTCCCGTTTATTGAGACGTTGCTTATTGTTATTTCGGTGCTGCCTCCACCCTGTTCGGTCATAGTCAACCGTTTGAGCAGCGATGTATCAGGGTCAAAAACCATAGTTATCATCGAATATATACGCTTTAAATCTCTACGCTGCGGAATAAGAAGAACAATCCATTCTCCCTCCTCTTCGGTCACCGTGACCTGAAATGTCCTGCTCTCTTTCAAATAGTCACCTGACATACTGCCAAGCATTATTCCGGCCATTCCCCTGAACATACGTCCGGCCTCGCCGCTCAGCTCGGTTGTCCCCTCTTGAGTATCAATCGAAATGAGATCGCCGTCTATGACAAGCGAATATTGAAAAGGCTCCTTATATTCCCATTTGATTGCCGACGGCTCTCTATAGAGCATCTTGCCCGTAGATTCCTGTGGCTCATCCATAAGCGGAAGTATGCGGACCTGCCTGAAATCACACCGCATAGTTTTCATTGAGGAAGAGCCTTTCGAAATGCGCTCCAGAATATCATCCGAACCTTGATTTCCGACAGAAATGCTTTCCGAAACTTGGTTCGCGGCATAGAGACCGGCCGAACTCCGGTTCGCAGCATTTACGGCTCCTGCCGTCAGGAGCACCGTCGCTGCCAAAACCGCATATTGAATTTTATTTAACATACAACACAGTAGAATTCACCATAACACATTCATCACAGTAAAAATCCTCACAATATAAAGTCACTGTCCAAAAGCCGATTCAACAAACTTCGTATTCAAAATCCCAAAATTACTACTTTCTATGAGAAGAATTCTAAAAAACCTGCCGATATTCTTTAGAAACTGCTTTAAATCGATTAAAAACCCGACATTTATCAGTGTTGGCCGAAAAAAAATGCACTATATTTGCCGAATGAAAAAGAGTGTTTTTGCTGTTTTGACAGCTATGTCGGTTTCACTTTTTGTTTACGCACAACCTGAGCGTAACCAACCTGTTGCTAATGCACAGCCTGAGCGTGAGAATCAACTTAACGTTAATGCACAGCCTGACTGGGAGAATCCCGCCATACTAGGTATCAACAAACTGCCCTATCATGTCACTTTGGGCAATCCCTCCACACAACGGAATAATCCGCAGGTGACTTTCCTTGATGGAATCTGGAAATTTCATTGGGCTAAAGATCCCGACAAACGGCCGGCCGATTTTTTTATGACCGGGTACGATGTCAGTTCGTGGAATGATATTCACGTGCCCACCGATTGGCAGATGCAGGGTTTCGGCACTCCTATCTACAGCAATATACAGTATCCGTTCAAACGTGATGCACCTCGTGTAACAGGAACTCCCGATTCCACCTGGACAGCATTTAAAAACCGCAATCCCGTAGGCAGTTACGTAACCTTTTTCAACGCTGCAAACATTAAATCACATAACTGGATCCTTGAGTTTGAGGGTGTAAGCTCGGCTTTCTACGTCTGGGTTAACGGGCAGATAATCGGTTACAGCCAAAACAGTTACTCCCCTGCCGAGTTTGACGTCACTCCCTATCTAAAAGAGGGCAGTAACCGTCTGGCAGTTGAAGTGTACCGCTGGAGCGACGGCTCTTATCTGGAAGACCAGGATTACTGGCGGTTGAGCGGAATATTCCGTCCTGTCAAACTGTGGAAACGTCCGCTGCAGCACATATCGGACTACAGGATAACGGCTGTACCGTCGGCCGGTTTTGACCGCGCCCGCTTGAATGCATCCATACAGGTAGTAAACAAAGATATTGATCCGTGCAACGGCATGTCTGTCAGACTATCCGTAAACGGTATAAACAGTGATGGAATGGCAGTTTCGGAGGTAATGTTACAGAATGTGACGGCACCATCCGGAGACGCTCTCCCTTCCGGTGACACAGTAGAGGTGATTCTGAGCGGAGAGATCAATAGACCTCTGCTCTGGTCGGCAGAGAAGCCGAATCTCTATGAATGCTTTGTAGAACTGATTGATAATAAAGGCAATACGGTTGAGTCATTCCGTCAGAATATTGGTGTAAGACGCATCGAAATAGATGGTGAAATCGTATATATAAACGGCCGGCCGGTCAAGATGCGTGGCGTAAACCGTCACGACCACCATCCGCGTACCGGACACTATGTTGACCCCGCAACCACGGAACTGGATATACGGCTTATGAAACAGGCCAACATAAACACGGTACGCACGTCACATTATCCCGCCTCGACCTATCTGTATGAACTGTGTGACCGCTACGGCCTCTACGTGATCAATGATGCATGTCAGGAGTCGCACGGCTACGGCATAGGAAACCGTCTGATGGGCAACAGTCCAGATTGGAAGGCGGCGCATGAAGACCGTGCCGAATCAATGGTGAAAAGGGATTTTAACCATCCGTGCGTAATGATCTGGTCGCTTGGAAACGAAGGAGGAGCCGGTACAAATATGCAGGCCATGCGCGCTGTTGTAGAGCAGCTTGACTCTACCCGCCTCATATTCTCGGACAGCGACCGTTCCGTATCGGACATATACGATGACAGCTATCTGCCGCCTAACCGTCTGCGCGAGGCAGCCGGAAGGGTCAACGACCGCCCCTTCATGATGCGGGAGTATGCTCACATGATGGGCAATTCGGGAGGCAATCTGTCCGAGTACTGGGATGTGATTTACGATGACCCGAGCATATTCGGTGCAGCGGTATGGGAATTTATGGATCAGGGAATAGCCAAGCCTAAAGACGGATCGCCACTCAGTTATAAAGGAAACGGCCTGACGCTTGAGGAGGGCGAGGTCTGGGCATACGGAGGGGATTTCGGCGATGTGCCCAATGACGGGAATTTTATCCTGGACGGTATGTTAGCCCCCGACCGCACGCCGCATCCGCACTACTATGAGGTAAAACATGTCTATCGGCCTCTGCATTTTGATCTGCTGAACATGGATGACTCACAGGAATTTCTCAACATCAAGGTTACCAACAGAGATTTCTTTACCGGAACGGACGAATATGATTACAAAGCCAGAGTTGTCACTCCAACTTCCGGCCCTGAAAAGGGTTTTTTCAATATTGAAAACCCCGATGAAAACGGAATAATAAGAATACCTGCAGAGCCCATCGAACATTTCTGCCCTATCTGCAATGCTCAGCAATCAGGCAACAGACGCTCAGGCTCTGTTCTACAGTCAGTAATCAGACGCTTACGTAATGTTCCAAACTCAGGGAACAATCAGTCAGACAATGTTCTGCTGCCGGAAATCGGAGTGTTGCAGATATTTGCCCAACTCAAAGATGATGCGCTCTGGGCAGACTCAGGTCATGTGGTAGCCTATGAGCAGTTCTTTGAATGGCAATCCAACGTCCCTGCCCTTGAATGGAACAATACCGATGGTTCCTCCATAAAAAAACGTACCAAAGGGATAATTCCCGTTGACGGAGGATATTCCGTCACCTGCGGCAAGAGCAGATATACGGTTGACGGCAAAGGCGCTCTTACAAGCTGGAAATGGAATGGCCGGGAAATGCTGGCCGGCCCGGTGGAACCCTATTTCTGGAAACCGGCCAACGACAATCAGAGGCACAATGACTATGAGCGGACTATGGGAGTATGGCGAAGAGTTGCTCAGGAGAGAGAGTTTTTAAGCAGTGAGGCCCGCACGGTTGTACGGGAACGTGCACAATTCCGGCAGATCAGGTTCAATTTTGAACTGTCGGTTGGAGCTGAACTGACCCTGTGTTATGAATTCAGCGAAGACCGGGTCAGCTTTTCGGCCGATTATACCCCGCAAGCCGATATGATTCCCTCCATACCCAAGTTCGGTGTCAGGATGCGTCTGCCGGCCGAATATGACAGCGTCCGATGGAGCGGACGTGGTCCATGGGAAAACTATCCCGACCGCAAACAGGGCGCCCTGTTTGGCAATTACACCCTGCCGGTTGATGAATACCGTACCGATTATATTTATCCGCAGGATAACTCAAATCGCAGCGACTGTCTCTGTTTCTCTCTTCTAAGGGCAGACCAATCCCAGCAGGGTCCAGCGTTATCGGTCTATTCACCGCAGTTTTTCAACCTCAGAATATGGAACTGCTCCGAGGAGGATATAGAAAATGCACGCCACAATTTTGAGCTTCCCAAGCGCGATTATCTGAATATTAACATTGACAGCGAACTGATAGGAGTAGGCGGAAATGATGCCTGGGGCGCAAGGACCGAACCTCAATATATACCCTCGGGAAACGAGCCGCATCATCTGAGTTTCATACTAACATTGGAATGAGTGTAAAAATGGGCCCGCTTATTCGAAGCGGGCCCAAACAAACATATTGAAAAAGTTCCATTTCCCCTGACCCGTTTCACCGGAACTTACTATCCGAAACCCATTCACCAGTACAAATCGACCGGAACAGAGTGACCGGAAATCCATTAAACAGGATCCATTAACCGGAATCCCGGGTATGGGAAAACCGAAGGTTTACTTTATTATTACTTTTTGTACCTTATTGTTACCTATTTTTATAAAATATATGCCTGAACGTCTCATACGAACCGTAAAGCTGTTTGTGGCAATTGCCTCCTCTGCCACAAGCAACTGACCTGTTATTTCGTAAATACTCAGGCTGTATCCCCCGGCATTCTCTATGACAATATTATTGTCCACTGTGGAGATCTTCACTTCTGTCGCATGGTTTTCGGCAATACCGTCAAACAGATCGAAGGTTGCCGTAAACGTGGTATCGCTGGTCACCACAAACACAAGCGGGTTCTCCGTGCTGCCATCTTGCCATTGCAGGAATTGGTAACCCTCTGCAGGCTCAGCGGTCAGTGTGGCGGTAGTGTTGGCAATATAGCTGCCACTGCCGGTTACAGTGCCTTTGGTGGAGTCATTGCTTTCTGCCGTTACCGTATATTTCAGTTCGGAATGTTCCGTAAAGTAAGCCACCAATGAAACGTCTTCTGTCAGGGTCATTGTGTATGGATTAAGCACACAGCCGTCGCTCCAAAATGCAAATTTGTAACCATCCTCAGCTACGGCGGCAACTGTTACTTCATTGGTTTCGCAGCTATAGGGTGCGGTAATAAATACCCTGCCTATTTCTACGTCTTCCGACACGGCTCTCAACGAGTAATATCCCTCCTCGATAAAGAGTTTCTGCTCAGGCATCTCTTCCTCAAAAGCTGCGGTACTTCCGCATCGAATAAACATGGGGATATTAAATTCGTAATGGAATGCACCTTTACCCACATATGGTGGTGCAGGAGCCCAGAATGTAACGTGCTGCAAATTATAACAAGCTAAGAAAGCCTGTGCTTCTATCTTTCGCAGTATGGAACCAAAGAATATTCCGGGAATTTTACTGCACCCCTGAAAAGCTCCAAAGCCGATAAAGTCAATAGAGTTCAGATACAGTACGTCTTTCAGGTCTTCGCAGTCTCGGAACGCCCACATGCCGATGCTTGCCAAATTATTATCTTCACTTAACTTAATATGGTCCAACGTACGACAACCGAAAAAAGCATAATCTTCGATGGATGTTACCGCATCAGGAATATTGAAAGTACCGTACATTCCGCAGCTAATAAAAGCATCTTTACCGATAGTGGTTACCGATTCGGGGATAACAGTACGATGGCACCCTTTGTAAAGCTTATTGGTAGCTGTCTCAATCATAGCATTGCAACTGTCCCGACTGTCGTAATTGGGGTTGCTGCTACTGACGGTAATAGTAGATAGATTTCTCCAGGGAAATGTAAGAAAAGCATCCTCGCCAATCTCCTGCAGCGATGCCCCGATATGCAGGCTCTCTATGCTGTCGCAACAGTAAAATGCCTCTTTCTCCACAGTAGTAACAGCATCGGGTATCCTTACCTCTCCCTTAATCCCTTTACAGTTGTAGAATGCACCTCTCTCGATGATTTTCAGCGATGTGGCACATCCTAGATCAATTCTTTGCAGTTGAATGCAGTTTTGGAATGCCTCGAAGCGGATATGTTTCAGCGAAGCGGGAAATACCAGATTGTCTTTGATATTCGAACAGCCGTAAAAGGCTCTGATACCAATATATTCCAATCGGGAAGGTAGGGTCAGTCTGGTAATACCTGTACACTCCTCGAAGGCTGCCCACCCGATGACTTTCAATCCGTCAGGAAGGTCTATGCCGGTAATTTCTCTACACTTCAAGAAGTTCTTGTCCCCTATAAACTCCAAAGTCTTAGGAAATTTGATAACTCCTTTTATGGACGTACATCCCTCGAAAGCAGAGTTGCCAAGGATTCTTAGGGTGTCCCCCAACGCTATGCTTGTCAGTTCCTCACATTCTCGAAAAGCACCATCGCCAATAGAATCGACTGCCGTCATTGTTACTTGGGTCAGTTTCCGACATCTGGCGAAAGCCCAGCTTCCTATGATTTTTATATTTTTGGGAATTTCTATCTTTTTAAGGAAAAAACATCCATAGAAAGTGGAACCTTCTATAATTTCCAATGATGGACTAAGTTTTACGTATGTCATGCCGCTTTCCGCAAAAGCTGCAAACCCAATATGTTTTACCGATGGTGGGATGGTCAGCGTGCCTTTCAAATAATTAGCTTGATAAAAAGCAAGATTGCCGATAGTGTCCACCGAATTACCGAGGTTGATTGTTTCAAGATTCCAACATTTATAGAAAGCTTTATCCTTAATGGATTTTACCGAGTTGTCAATGGTCAATTTTTTCAGGCGGCTATTGTACAACGTGTCTAAGCCATAACAACTAAAAGCCTCAATGCCGATGATTTTTCCACGAATCGTTACATCCGTAAGTCTGTCGCATCCCATAAAAGCGGCTACACCTATCTCAAGCTCGTCGTTTTCGCTAAAAGTCAGCTCTTCCATACCCCCACATTCAAAGAAAGCCTTTTTACCGATATTCTTTACCGTATTGTTGATGTGTACACTAGGAATTGACGAACATCTGCTGAACGCAAAATTTCCGATATCTTCTGCGATAATAGATAGATCGCTTTCCAGTGACAAGCATCCTGAAAAAGCACTTTCTTCAATATATTCCGCCACACTAACATCTGCCGTCAGTAGAGAATCACATCCCGCGAAAGCCGATCTTTCTATATGTTTCAATCCGGTAAAGGCTGTTCTAAGTTTTGCACAATCTTTAAAAGCCTCCCTTCCAACGCGTCTTACTTTTAGCGTACCGCCAATGGTTTCGAGAGACGGGCTAAGCAAGAAAGCTTGCTTTGCGATGGAGTCAACAGATGTAACGCCCTCTATATTCTTTAATTTCGGACAAAAAGCGAAAGCCTCTTCCCCGATATACTCTACCGCATCGTTTAGGGTTACGGTTTTAAGTTCCGGATTGTGTCTAAAAGTTTCTCTTTCAATATACTTTACCGACGGGGCATTTACTGTTTGAAGTTTTGCACCTCCAATAGCACTGAGTCTTTCCACCGTATTGGGAATAGTTACGCCTGTAACTTCGGGACAGCCGGTACATTTTACTTGTGTAACCGTATAGTTAACGGTCTCATATGTCCAAATGATATCTTCAACCGCTCCACTTGGTGTGTATATTAATTTTTCTATTACTTTCCAAGTAATATTGATATTTCTTGGGAAACTGATATGTCCTGAAACGTCCTTGGATTTAGGATATCCTATAGCGATGTGTGTACCATCTTCACAGTCTATCGGATGGAACATTGCATTACCTCTAACAACACACGTTCCGGTATAATGATCGCCTGCTAATTCTTCACCATCATTATAATAGCGCGTACCTATCCAGCTATCATCCATGTAGCCTTGTGCCACTGCTCTTCCCATGCAGGCAAAAAGCAGGATTGTCAGAATAAAAATAGATTTTGTTTTCATAATAATTTACCTGTTGATATATTTTCTTCCGTTTTTAATAACAATACCCTTGTAGTGCTCATCCACCTCCTCTCCCAGAATATTGTAGATGGTGCCATTGGTAGAATGGCTATCCATTATTGGACTGATGCCGGTAGAAGAATTGACGGTCCAGCCTGCCGGTACGCGTGATGAATTCCTCTCAGAGACATCCAAGGCCTCGGAACAGACAAAAGTACCTTCGGCCGATACGCCTTCCAGCCATTCTTCGGTGGAATCAAGGATTTCTTCCCATTCATTTTCGAATTTGTACCAATCAGTAAAGTGTACTTTTATGTAATTCAGCTTTTCACAGCCGTAGAACATTTCCTTGTAACACGTTTCTGCCAAGGTAGCGGCAGGCAGCTCAGGTGCGGTAGTCAGTTCGGTACAGCCGCGGAACATCATGTAATAGCAGCTTATCTTCATGGTTGTAGCCGGCAAAGCAGGTGCTGTTTTCAATCCCGAGCCAAAAAACATGGCTTCATAACACCAATCTGCCAATGTAGTGGCAGGCAGTGTGGGTGGTGTTTCTAAAGCTGTACAGCCGTTGAACATTCCACAATAGCATCCTTCATCCAAGTTCATTGCCGGCAGTGCGGGTGCAGTGGTCAAGTTGATGCATCCTTCAAACATTGTGTCATAGCAGTGCAAAGCCATTTGGGTTGCCGGCAATTTCGGTGCGGTGGTCAACCCCGTACAACCTGCGAACATGCTGCCATAGCAGTACATTGCCAATTTGGTTGCCGGCAGTGCGGGTGTTGCTGTCAATCCTGTACAACCTGCGAACATGCCGGAGTAGCATCCATCTGCCAGCGTGGTAACAGGCAGTTCGGGCGTAGCTGTCAGTCCTGTACAATCTGCAAACATACCGCAATAACATGCCTCAGCTAAGATGGTGGCAGGCAGCTCGGGTGCAGAAGTTAACTTTGTGCAGCCTTTGAACATTCCGGGAGTTTGACACTTCGTTAGCCTAGATTTTTTTTACAATTATTTGATAGAGTTTTGGTTAAAACTCTTTTTTTTGTCAAATGTTCTTTCTATCTTTGCACTAATAT
>Ga0209201_1000323_pt1 | contig 69971 bp, 64 predicted proteins | sample AD_UKC055_MetaG_FD_184411 | JGI IMG/M metagenome (GOLD analysis project Ga0209201, IMG submission 184411) | Active sludge microbial communities of municipal wastewater-treating anaerobic digesters from USA - AD_UKC055_MetaG (SPAdes) (version 2) | ecosystem: Engineered > Bioreactor > Anaerobic >...
GATCGTTATGCTCAGTTTCGGCGGCATGGCGTATGCAGCGGGTGAGGAAGGTGGAATGGGAGCAGGCCAGGATGGATCTGGGCAGGTAATGGAGAAAGTGGACATCAATACCGCAACTGTGGAGGAGCTCCAGAGCCTTCCCGGCATGGATCAGGAGCTGGCGCAGAACATCATCGATTATCGGGAGGCTAACGGTCCGTTCGGTTCAGTGGAGGAGCTCATCAGCGTTGAGGGCATCGACAACGAGAAGCTCGACGCCTTGCGCGAGCAGATCACCGTAGGCGAGCTGCAGGAGACCCAGCCGATGGAGCCTTCTGCGCCGATGGAGCCTGAACAGCCCATGGGCGAGCCTATGCCCGGAGAGTCTCCTTCTACCGGGTATTGATTCTCGAGAGGCACAAGACCAGTAATGTATGACACGAGAGGGAATACCGGTGTGTCTTTACCGGTATTCCCTCTCCGTTCCGGAAGCGCTTCACACGGGCGGAGGGGGATCGCCCTCCGATCAGATATTCCGGAATATGTATTCAGGAAAGGATCCTACAAGGAGGACAGGAGATGAAGAGATACAGAATAACAGCGGTGTGGCTTATCGCCTTCATGCTCATCATAAGCGGTTTCGCTTATGCACAGGGCGCACAGCAGCAGACTCGGCAGCAGTCAATGGAAATGGTGAACGTGAACATAGCGACACAGGAGGAGCTGCAGAGAGTGCCCGGCATGGACCAGTCTCTGGCACAGAGCATCATCCAGCACAGGCAGACGAACGGTCCGTTCCAGTCTGTGGATGATCTCGCTCAGGTACAGGGAATGGATGAGCAGAAGCTCAAAGGCATGAAAGGACATCTCACCGCGGAAAAAATCAACATCAATACCGTAAAGGCGGAAGACCTGCAGAAGGTCCCGGGAATGGATCAGGCTCTGGCGCAGAGCGTCATTCAGTACCGCGACTCCAACGGGCCTTTCCAGTCTGTGGATGACCTGACGAAGGTGCAGGGAATCAGCGACCAGAAGCTGGAGTCGATACAGGCATACCTCACGGTGGAAAAAATTAACGTCAACACGGCTACCGCGGAGGAGTTGCAGATCGTTCCCGGAATGGACCAGTCTCTTGTTCAGAGCATTATACAGTATCGCGAGACCAACGGTCCGTTCGGATCAGTGGACGAGCTCACCCAGGTGCAGGGGATGGACGAGCAGAAGATTCAGTCCATGCAGGACTTCCTGACAGCTGAAAAGATCGATCTCAACACCGCCTCCGCAGAAGAACTGCAGGTCGTTCCCGGGATCGATCAGTCTCTGGCCTGGAATATTGTGGAATACCGGCAAGCCAACGGTCCGTTCGGATCAGTGGACGAACTCACCCAGGTCAGCGGGATAACCGAGGAAAATCTCAGCACTATTCGAGAGCACCTCGACGTGAAGGAGAGCGGCGGCCTTCTGAACCGATGATCCGGTGCCGGCAGCGGATGAATCATCTTCTCGGGCCGGCTGAACACTGAGCCGTCCTTTACCGCGGGCGGATCGGAGCATCTCGGAAAAAGGCTGGCTCGTGCCCGGCCCTGAGGGCTTGCAGAGGGAGATATATGTTCCAAGATGTATATGTGAAAAGGCGCCACGACCGGTGATCTTCACCGATGGCTGAAGGAGAATTACACACATAGGGAGGTGAATCATGAATAAAATTGCTCGTTTCTCTGGAGTGATCCTGATCGTTTGTTTTGCGCTCGCCAGCGTTGTTTCATGTACGGGAACCAAGGAGACCCAGGTGGGGGGCACATCCGGCGAGGAAACGGCACCGGGAGGCGTATATGAAGAGCCGATTCCGGGAGCGGTGGTCGAACCGGTCAACATCAACACCGCCACAGTCGCCGAGTTGATGGCTATCCCCGGAATGGATCAGGCCACGGCACAGAATATCGTACAGTACCGCGAGGTGAACGGACCGTTCGATTCTGTGGACAGTCTCCTGAACGTCAGCGGAGTGGACGAGCAGAGGCTCGATTCCATCCGCGACTGGGTTACCGTGGAGGAGCCCGGGGTCATCGAAGAAGGAACGCCGATCCCGCAGGAGGAGCCGTCAGTTCCGGAGCAGGACAGCGGTGATGTGTTCCAGAACGGAGAATACTAGAGGAGGGAAAGGAAAAAGCGATTTCTCGTAGCCCCCGCAGATGATGCATGAAAACGTCCCCTGGCATCTGTGAACGATATCGGGAGCATGTCGGCCGGGCGACAGCACATACACGGGAATATACCGTTGCCGATGATGCCGGCGCTTTCCCGTTCACCGATGCCCGGAGAAAACGAAAACCGCAGCCTTTCAGGAAAGATTGCCCTGCAAGGGCGGAAAGTCTAAGGAGAAAAGACATGAAAAAATATTCACTGATCGTGATAGGAATCCTGGCGGCCCTGCTCGCGTTTGGAGCAGTCTCGTGCGACCAGCAGGGTCAGCAGGCACAGACCGAGCCGGGAACGCAGGGAGAGATGGAGCCGGGTGCCCAGGCACAGGGCGAGCAGCCGATGGAAGGACAGCCCGGCCAGCAGGCCATGCCCTCAACTCCCATAAACGTCAATACCGCCTCAGTGGAAGAGCTGTCCACTATACCGGGGCTCGATCAAACGCTGGCACAGAATATCATCGATTACCGTGAGGCGAATGGTCCTTTCGCCTCGGTTGATGATCTCTCACGGGTGAGCGGCATGGACCAGCAGACCCTCGACTCCATCCGGGGATGGATAACCGTTGAAGAGGGCGGCGCTATGCCCGAGCAGGCCCCTGAACAGCTTCCCGAGCAAATGCCCGGCCAGACCCCTGAGCAGAGCCCGGGGGGAATGGGAGGTGACAGCGGCGTGTAGAGAGAAAGCGACCCGCATTCCGGAGCGATCCGGGGCCCTACAAACACAATCCGATCGTTCGGCCGGGAAAAGAGAATCCCGAGACGGTCGGAAGCAGCTGATACCGTATACCATGCCGGTGTGGGAAAGCACCGGCATTTATTTATCTTTGATACATTTTTTTCTTGTCACGGCAGGCATATCATTCTATATGAATATCATTGCAATGATGTACATTGCCCGTGAGGGCGAATCTATAAGGAGGTGAACAATGCAAGTGAGGAAGTGTACCATTTGGGCAGGAGCATTCTTGGTCGTTCTGCTTACCTTGGGAAGTCTCGCATACGGAGAGCAGGCAAAGGGCAAGGTCAACATCAACACCGCCACCATCGAAGAATTGCAGCTGTTGCCCGGGATCGGCCAGTCCACCGCGCAGAACATCATCGATTACCGGAAAGCCAACGGGCCCTTCGGTGCTGTGGACGATTTCACCAAGGTCAGGGGCATCGGCGATCGGAAGTTCGAGTTGCTGCAGCCGTACCTCAAGCTGGAAGGGGAAACTGATTTCGAGCCTGTCGAAGAAACGTCTCCGGAGGAATCCCTGTAAGCCCCGGCGCAGGCATATCTTCCCGATTCCATGCACAAACGCGATGCCGGTGTCGCAAGACACCGGCATTTTCATTTACACCCCTTCACACCGCCTGGTCACGCCGTGAAACGCGACACCTTCTTGAGCTCGGTGAAGAGCCGTTTCTCCTCGCTGGTGAGGTCCTTGGGCACCATTATCCTGATCTGGGCGAAGAAATCTCCCTTATGGGCAAGCCCTCTGCCTTTGAGCCTGAGCCTCTGACCTGACGATATGCCGGCGGGAACTTTCAGGCTGAATGTTCCGTCCGGTGTTTCTATGGTCTTTGTCGTTCCCAGGGCCGCATCCCACGGGGTAACGGGGAGATCGGCGATAATGTCGTTTCCTTCCAGCCGATATTTGCCGTTTGAGGAAACCCGTACCTTCAGGTAGAGGTCGCCTGCTCCCCCTGCTCCTGGACCGCCCTGGCTGGCAAGGCGGATTTTCATGCCGTCATGCGCACCGGCGGGAATCTTCACATTGAGCCTCTTCACACCTCCGGGCCCCTGAAGCTGAATTCCCCTGGTGGTTCCTGTATGGGCCTCCTCGATCGAGATCCGGACCTCTGTCTCCATGTCACTGCCCCTGGTGAATGAGGGGCCGGGCTCGCCGTGTCCCGCCATGCCCAGATCGCCGAAGAGCGACTCGAAGAAATCGGAGAAACCTCCCGCCTTTGAGGTTCCCGGCCCGAATCCGAACGAGAAGGAGCGGGTCCTGCCCGACCTGCCCCGGCCCGCAAACGGGTCTGAGCCGAAGATATGCTCAAACCCCGGAGGCGGTCTGAACGACTGCCCCTCCTGCCAGTTGCTTCCCAGCGCATCATACCTCTGGCGCTTCTCGGGGTCCCGCAGCACCTCGTATGCTTCGTTTATTTCCTTGAAACGCTTCTCCGCATTCGGGTCATTCCGGCAGGTATCCGGATGGCAGTCTCTCGCAAGCTTGCGATAGCGCTTTTTTATCTCATCCTGGGACGCATCTCTTTCCACTCCCAGAATCTTATAATAATCTTTGTACTCCAAGAGTATGCCCTCTTCCCTGTGTCATGATCATATTTTAGATAGGGCTGCACTGCTGGAAAATCAACGGCATGGACGGAGCACGCAGGAAACCGTCGCGCCGTGTCATGTCAGAAACGCCTCTCGAGCTGCGCCAGTATGGAATCAGGGATCTGCTCCAGCTCGGGCATGAGGATTCCGGTCCTTCTCAGCGCATCCCGCGCACGTTCGAGATGATCCCGGGCGATGTCCCTGCTCTCCTGCAGGACCTGCGACGTGATGTATGGTGCGAGGAACTGCACTTTCTTTTCCGGCTCGGTGAGCCTCGAAACACTGTCGAGAACCTGAGGATTTTCCTGGAAAATGATCACCAGAGGGAGGGTCGATTTCCCCTCGAGGATATCGTTGAACGGATCCTTGTTGTCATCCTGGCTCGGAGCGAGGTTGATGATATCGTCCACAATCTGGAACCCCATGCCCACGGCCCTGCCGTATGTTACCAGGGCGTCGAGGGCGCCGTCCGAGAGACCGGCGAGAACCCCCGGGGCATAAGCGCAGTATTCGAAGAGCGTTGCAGTCTTGAGGTAGATGATATCGAGGTAGACGTCGAGCCTGTCGTGGAACGTCTGTGCGTATTCCAGTTCTTTGAGCTCGCCCTCGGCCATCTTCCTGATGGTCTGCACCATTGCTCTTATGAGATCGAGGCTGTCGATCCCGCACATGGTCTCTATGGCGGAAGCGGATATGAAGTCGCCGACGAGAAGGGCCGGTTTGTCGCCGAAGACCTGATTGGCCGTAGGCCGGGCGCGCCGTATGGCCGTGCCGTCCACCACGTCGTCATGCAGGAGGCTTGCCGTGTGCATGAGCTCTACGGTATATGCCACCGGCATGATCTTCTCGTCGGATATGCCCAGCGCCCTGCCGATTAGCATGACAAGCTTCGGGCGGAGACGCTTCCCTCCCGAGCCCAGGATATACTCCCCTATCTGGGTTGTATAACGTGTCGAACTCTGGAAAATTTTTTGCAGGTTCTTCTCAAAAGATGCATCCATAGCCTGCCTATAGCAGAGAGAATGGCCGATATCAACGCAAACCTGTACGCCTCAGGACCATAGGACGCCGAGGTTCTTCTCGTTTTGGGCTGATCCACTCACAACGGAATCCGTGCGCGGGTTCCCCTTCGCCCCGAGCATGCACGCAGGAGATAAATAATTGGCCCCCAAAAACCGATAGCATGTACCAGGCAATGTACGACTGAACAGAGGGGAGGAACATGAAAGGGGCCATTCTTCCTTTGCTTGTCGCTGTCATTCTCTGCATGGGCGGCTGCAGCAGTAATCTGCTCGAGTCTGTGTCAGATGATTCGAGCCGCGAGGCGGACATCGAGTCTGCACGCATAGCGATCGATGACGGTGATTACCAGAGGGCCGCCGACATTCTCGAACCGGGGTACGACCCTCTCGCCCCCGACCACGAAATCGCGAGGATCCTTGCATCTGCATATATGGGAAAAGCCGGAATAGACTTCACCTATGTCCTCGAAAATTCGGACGAGAGCGACGGCGACAGCTTCGATACCCTGGCGTCCGCCCTGACTCTCGATATAACCGGCCAGGCTCGGCCGGGATCGGAATCGGGCGGGGGGAGATTCATTGTCTTCGATTCGGCGGACGACATGCTGGGAGATCTCGGAAAGGCCAAGGAATTTCTGGATGCACTGTTCAAATCCCACGTCGACAACCATCGTGCGCCCGATCAGGATGATATCATCCGGATGGGAGTGGCCTCGGCTGCACACTTCATCATCACGGTGGGCAAGGCCGCCGCTGAATTGAACGGCTGCAACATTCCCGTCAACAAATATGCATATCGCGAGATCTTTCCCGACGATGCGGGGCTGGACGCGCTCCTGGACGATTTTTCATCCTTGATCGACGACCCGGAGAACGACACTCTCGCATCCTTACGGGAAGATCTCGTACAGGTCTCGGCTGCAATAGATGTTTTCGACGAGGTTCTGGGACCGTATGAAGACATCGCACGGGAATTCAGCGATTTTCTGAGTAAGATTCTCGGAGGAGAAACCATTGAAAACTTCACCGGCATCAACCTCGCCGGGTATATCAGAACCGAGCTTCTGGGCTACAACTGAGGGGGCGGCATGAAAAAGACTATCATCCTGGCGATACTGCTCGTCCTTTCTTCCAGCACGGCCATGGGAGGCGAGTATCCTTACATATACAAGGGCCTGCGTCCCATGGGCATGGGCGGCGCGTTCGTCGCCGTATCGGACGACGCCAACGCCCTGTTCTACAACCCTGCCGGGCTCACCCGCGTGCAGAACATCCGGGCATCCCTGTTCCCGCTGGGGATCGAGATCGGGGAAAAAGCATACGCGCTCTTCTCTGATGCACACGACGTTGATTTCGACGACGAATCCGAGACCGCCGAATATCTGAGAGAACATATCGGAGAGAGGGCGCATCTCGGACTCAATCTGTTCCCAACCTATGCCATGCCGAGATTCGCCTTCGGTCTCATCGGCACGGCGCGAATGGATCTGGAGGTCAGAGACCGGCAATATCCCAGGCTGATCACCAACGTGATCAGCGATGTGGGCGCCGGGGCGGGATACGCGCATCCCTTCATCGGCGATACACTCTCTGTGGGTGCCAGCGTAAAATATATCAAACGTCGGAGCCTGTCCGAGGAATATACGGTTCTCGATATCGTCTCGGAAGACTTCGACGAGAGGATCGAGGACGATCTTGCAGGTGGAAGCGGCGTGCTCGCGGACATAGGGATCATGATCTCGCTGGGCGCGGTGGGACTCGAGAACGCACGTATCGGTGTATGTGCCAATAACCTCATAGGAAATGATCTGGGCGATGCGAAAGACCTTGACGACCACGTGGACATCGGCCTTGCCTTCGATCATGAATTCTGGATCGCCGGGGCGACCTTTGCCGTTGATTATGTGGATCTCTTCTCCCAGCTGGATAATGACGACGACTTTGCGAAGAGGATCCGCCTGGGGGCCGAGATCAGGCTACCCAAGTTTCTATCGATCCGTGCGGGGCTCTATCAGGGTTACCTCACCTCGGGTCTGAGCCTCGACGCACGGTTCGTGCAGCTCGATGTTCTCACCTATGCCGAAGAGATCGGGGCCCATGCCGGCCAGCGTATCGACAGGCGCTACTCCATGCGGTTCATCATGGGCTTTTAGGCCGGATCTTCCGACCTGATCCGGTCGATGATTCCGGTAGTGGAGTGACCCTGCCGAAAAGCCAGGGAATAGACTTCGCCGCCGGAGGACTTCACGATGTCCGAGCCCACTATCCTGTCAGTGTCCCAGTCGCCCCCCTTCACGAGCACGTCCGGGCGAAGCGACCGGATGAGCTCATACGGGGTGTCCTCATCAAAGATGCAGACATAATCAACCGCCTCGAGCGCCGAGAGCACGGCCGCGCGGGACGCCTCGCCGTTGATGGGCCGCTGCTGCCCCTTGAGCCTTTTCACCGACGCATCAGAGTTGAGCCCCACCACCAGGGCATCGCCCAGTCCCCGCGCCTCTTGGAGGTACGATACATGCCCTTCGTGAAGGATGTCAAAACATCCGTTCGTAAAAACGACCTTCATCCCCCTGCTCTTCATCGCTTCGACCCGTGACTGCAGATCACGCCGGTCCAGAATCTTTGCACCGGCATCCAGCGACTGCGGCCATGCTCCGCCGGCGAGCCGCGCCGTATATCGTCCCAGCTCGAGGTATGACCGGAGTATGTCGGGAAACCTTTCCCGCAAAGACGAGATGTGGGCCTCCACCGTTCTCCAGTCGCCTCTCTGAATCGGCCCCGTCAGGGCGGACCTGCCGTGGATGAGCAGATTGTCGAGTGTGCCGCGCATGAGCGGTATCAACTGCTCCATCCCCAATCCCATCCCGTCCAGAAGCTCGGATGCCTGGCATGCGACGGCGACCAGGTAGTTGGAGGCGATGGCCGCGGCGGTATGGTAGAGAATCTTGTCTTCTCTGGAGATGGTGAGCAGGCGGGAACCGAGTGAAGCTGCCAGATCCCCTGCCGCCTCCCGCGCCTTGGGCGTCCCTTCGAATGTGAAGAACGATCCCTTGATCGCTTCCTGGGCGTGTTGTGCATCGAGAATGGACTGGAGAGGATGGAAGCTCCCCACCTCGCCTCCATACCATGCCAGGGGCTCCAGGAGATCGGATGCATACAGGCCGCTGAGGTGGAAAAAGACGATGCCCTCGCAGGCCTCCTTCCATTGAGCTGCGATGCGGGAGGCAGTGTGCTCGATGACGCTGTCCGGGACGGCGAGAAGGACGATCTGAGATCCCTGAGGTCCCGGCGGTATGTCGGGACTGACGGGGACATTGACCGCCGGTCGGCGTGACGACACCGCCCACAGGGGGCAATGGCCGGCTTCACTCAGGAGAGCGAGCATGGCCCTCCCGACCTTACCCAGCCCGATCACGGAGAAGCTATATGTCATCCATCACTCCCTGTTCCTTCAACCGCCGGTACCTCTCCCAGTCCATGGTAAAGGAAAGCTCGTTCATCGTCTTCTCGAGAATCTCCTTGTATTCTTTCTTCTCGAAATACCGGTACATCTTGTCCGATATGGGATAAATCTGCTCTGACGGCTTCCACTGGACCCGCTTGCCGGTCCTCGCATCGAGCAGGCAGTCGAAGGTTACGGCGAAGGACACTTCGGCCAGCGGCACGCCGGAGAAATCCCTCATGATGGCATGAAGCTTTCCGGCGTCGACCGGCGAAAAAAACGAGTACTTCCGGGAGTAAATTTCGGAGTACATCCGAGAATAGATCACCGCCGCGTGGTAGTATTCCGGAATATCGATGATGGCATCCTTGCCCAGCGATCTGCCGAACGAGTAGAGGATCTCCTGCATGTTCTTGAGCCCCCCGAGACCTGGGTGCTGCTGTCCGGGCAGCCGGGGTCTGTCGGCTGAGAAGGACGCCTTCGGGTCCTGCAGGGCGAGCCACTCGATCAGGAGCATGGAGAGCCCTTCCTTAAAATCGAATCCCGGGACAAAGCTCTGTTTCGGTCTGAAAATTCCCTCCCTCACGATCAGCTCGATGAGCCTCGTCTCATTATCCGAGATGTCGGCTGAATCAACGTACAGCCGCGAGGTGTAGTTGTCCTGTTTCGAGATCTGAATGCGGAGGTTCCGGTAGCCTTTCCGGTAGAGGATCTCCGTCATCCCGACTTTCTTCAGCTTGTCCAAGATCCGCTTCTCGTCGTAGAGGCCGAGGAAACTGCCCGAAGCGAAGAGATCCTCCTGCAGATCCGGCCTGCCGGCCTCCCTGCCGCTGTCGACCGTGAGGGTGATGTCCTCGAGATATCGGGGCTCCTTCTTGCCGGTATGGCGTCTATGCGTCACCATGAGACGGTCCTCCCGACACTTGCGAAGATGACGTACGCGGCCCCGGCGTTTTTCAATGCCTTCGAGACCTCCTGCGCGGTCTTCCCCGTGGTGATGACATCGTCGACGACCACAACCGATTTCCCCTCCACTCCTCTTGCGGAAAATGCATCCCTGAGGTTCCGCTGTCTGTCCGTTCTCGGCAGTCCTACCTGGCTCGGAGTTTTTCTGACCTTTCGCAGTACTCCATATCTCACATCGCTTCCCAGATATCCAGATAATTCACGGGCGATGAGCATCGACTGGTTATAGCCCCTTTCAATCAGCCGCGACCAGTGGAGAGGAACCGCGGTGACGAAATCAAAAGGCGCCCCGTCGGCCGTGATGCGCTCCGCCACAAGGCCTGCCAGAAACTTCTTGTACACGGTCGCGCGACGGTACTTGAAGCGGTGGATGATATCCTGAATCATGCCTTCATACACACAGGCGCTGAGCACTTTGTTGAAGTGGGGGGGCCGGTGCTGGCACTGTAGACAGGTGCCCGGGGTTCCGATGACCTTTCCGCAGATATCGCACAAGGGCCCTGGCAGAGGCCTGATGCCGCTTCGGCACCGGCTGCACACGCCCTGAATCACCTGGTCTTTGCCCGAGCATACCAGGCATCGTGGAGGCAGAATGGTTTTCCTCAGGAAAGACAGCATCTTTTCTGTATATCACAGGAGGCCTCGCATCTCCAGAGATCATCTGACAGCCGGGAATGCGTCCCGGGGATGAAGGCCTGTCATGAATCCTTCCCCATAAGGGGACGATATGCGGCCTTCAGTAGTACTTGTGGTAGTTGTACTTCTTGTATTTGTACTTTTTCGCCGGGAGCTCGTCGATCGCGTTCAAGACCGTCCCTATGATCTTGTTCTTCGGAAGTGTTTCCAGAGCCATTTTGAAGTCGGACTCCCGGGTGTAGCGGTATCTGGCGACCATGATGATGCCTTCCACCTGGTCGGCGATGATCTTCGGGTCCACCGTTGCCTGGATGGGCGAGGTGTCGATGACGAGAAAACGATCGGTGTAGCGCTGGGCGAGCTCCTGAATGAGCTGGCTCATCTTCTTCGATTCCAGCAGCTCTGACGGATTCGCCGGAGCCTCCTTCGCCGCGGGCAGTATGGTGAGCTTCTCGATGGGAGTCTTGATGAGACAGTCGGCCACGTCTGCCGTGCCCTGAAGGATCTCAGCCACTCCCTTGGACGGGGGATACTTGAAGAGGTTGTACATCGAAGGCTTTCTGAGGTCGCATTCCACGAGCAGCACATACTGATCCTCCCCTTTTGCAATTGATATGGCGAGGTTTGATGCGATGACCGTCTTGCCTTCAGACGGCAGTGCGCTCGTCACCATGAGAATGCGAGGTGGAGTTCTGTCCGGCATATGAAAGAGATATGTTCTGATTTTTCTGATCTGCTCGGCCGTATACGAATACGGCATGTGATACATGTAGAGATGGTCGTCAAGCCTTCCCGTTATGGCCGCCTCGTTCAGACCCTCGACATCCTGTTTTTCGAGAAGTTTCCATAAGTCCATCTTCTATTCCTCCGTGCTGACCTTCACCGGTTTCGCATAGAAAAAGCCCTTGTCAAGGAGCTCCCGGGAGTAATTGATGGCGTCCTGCCTGGCCGTGAAGGTCCCGATGGTGATGCGGTACCAGGTATTGCCGTTATCGTCCAGGTAGGGATAAATCGTAGCCTGGTATCCTTTGCCGACCAGGTCGAGAAAGACCGTCTTCGCCTCGTTCATGGAATGATACGACGCAACGCTCACACTGTAGAGCACCTGGGGGGCAATGTTTACCTGCGGCAGGAATATCTTCTGTCCTTCATAGATGAGATCTACGTTTCTCAGATCGGGATTGGCCTGCTTGACGGCCCGCAGTATCTCGCTGTCGAACCGTCCGTAGTAATCGGCGGCAAGCTGCGCCACCGTGTCGCCCGAAACCACGGTGACCACGGTTCCCTGGGGCCTTACCGGCTCGACGGGCGGCGGCGATGCCGACTTTCTGCCTGCGCCTTCCTCGTCTCGGAGTATGACCTGTTCAGGTGCGGGCTCTTTCTCCGGGATGCGAAGCGCGTTGCGGGCTCCTGCATGGGAGACCTCGTTTTCCGACGTGCGGGGCTTGACCGGGACAGCGGGCGCCGGCGGCTCGGGTTTGCGTTCCGCCGCAACATCAACCGTTCCGGATGCCGGCTGCGGAGATGAGCTCATGTTCACATCCGACGGGCCCTGCTGCCGGCCGGCGGGATAAAAAAACCACACCGCCGCGGCCGAGGCGAGGATCAGCAGGAGAAGGCACACGGCCCTGGCAAACCAGACACGGGCTTCCTCGGATTTCCGGGGGTTCAGGATCTGGGGGTGTCTCCCGCCAGTCTTCGGCGAATACGTGCTTTCGAGCTCTGAAACGATCTTGCGCACCATCTGTGCGGTGATCTGCTTCTGGTTTTCCGTGTATGCGGCTATGAGCACGCTGTCGCAGACGATATTGATGAGTCTTGGAAATCCCTTGGTGTAGCGGTATACCTCGGAAAGAGCCGATACGGTGAACAGAGGCCTCTCTCTCGGCTCATACCCTGCGACTCTCAGCCGGTGGTCGATATAGTCCCTGGTCTCGTTGCTGTCGAGCGGCGGTATGTGATATTTGATCCCGATGCGCTGTTTGAGCTGCCTGAGCTGGGGGCTCCTGAGCTTCTCATTGAGCTCCTGCTGGCCCAGTAGCATGATCTGCACCAGCTTCTCGTTGATGGTCTCGAGATTCGAGAGCAGCCTGATCTCCTCGAGCATCTCAAGAGAGAGCCCCTGCGATTCGTCGACGATGAGCACAGCGCCTCCCGTCGCTTTCAGGCGGTCCTCGAAAACATTGATATGATCCCGGGAGCGCTTTTCCTCTGGAATGCCGATGGCCTCTCCCAGGAGATAATAGAGATTCTCCGGCCTGAGATGCGGGTTCTTCACCACGACCTTCGGCACACGAGGGGGGAGCTTGAGGAGGAAGGCGTTTAAGATGGTGGTCTTGCCCGTCCCCACCTCACCGGTGATCACTACGAAACCGCTCGATTCCTTGAGGCCGTAGAGAAGGTGAGCCAGCGCCTCTTTGTGTCCCGGGCTCATGTACAGAAACCTGGGGTCGGGCGTTATGGAGAATGGCTTGAGCTGCAGACCGAAAAACTCTCTGTACATGATCGGCCCTCAAAACGGAAGCGGTATGGGCACGTTCAGTATCACCTGGTTGAATTTCGAATAACCCACGATGATTGTCCCTGCGATGATGATGAAGACGTTGACCCCGATGGAAAAAAGCGTGTTGAACTTCTGGCGCTGCTTGTCGATCTGAGTGAGCGCCAGGGGGACTGCCGTGATGCAGGGAACTCCTCCACTCCAGTTCTCGAGCTGCTTGATTCCCTTGACGGACGTATCCATGAACTCCAGCAAAAAGATGAGGCCTGCCCCGGTTCCTAAACCCAATGCGAGGAAAATGAGCCCGACCCGGTATTTGTTGGGGCTGACCGGGATCTCGGGAGGCTGGGCGTAGTCCACGATCCTGAACTGCTCTCCCTGCTGCCTCTTTTCCATGCTCTCGGCCCGCTGAGCCTCGTAGTATCTGTCCAGGAGCCTCTGATAGTTCTGCTGGGTTATCGTGTAATCTCTCGTCAGCGCGGCGAGCTCCTGCTCCCGTTTCGGGGTGTTCTCCACCCTCTGCTGATAATAATCGATCCTTGCCTTCAGCCGGTTGGCATCGCTCTTGAGGGTTTCGATCTCTATATTCGCCGTTGCCAGTTGATTCCTGAGCTCTGCCACATGCGGATCCATGCCGCCGCCCGGCTCTTCTTTCACGCTTTCGAGTTCCGCGATCTGCTGCTCGAGCATTTTAATGCTCGGATGCTCCGGCGTGTATCTGCCTCTCGCCTCTTCGAGCTGGGATCTGAGCGTCGAGATCCTCTGCGCCCGCTGGGTAAAGGTCACTCCCGGCTGGTTGCTCTCCATCTGGGAGAGCTGGGACTGGAGCACCAGCCTGCCGTTGAGAGCCTCGGTAAGCGATGCCTGGACCGATTCGAGCCGCAGCTGCAGGCCCGAAATGGTGGAGATATTGCTCGTCAGCTGTTCCGGTAGTTCGCCCATGAACTGGTTGCGGTAATCCTTTACCTTGTCTTCCTGCTGCTGGAGAAGAATCTTGAGCTCGTTGAGCTGCTTCTCGAGGAACAGCGTCGTCTCGGATGCCTGTTTGGCCCTGAGCTTCAGGTGGGATTCGATGAAAAAGGACGCAAGCCGGTTGGTCACCTCGGCCACCTTCCAGGGGTCCTGCCCCCGGTACGTGATGGTGAACGAGCTCGTCTGTCCCCGTCCGCCGCCGACAGTGCTCACCTCGATGGCCTTTCGCATGGAGGCTACCAGAATGTCCATCGGCGCGCCCTGCGCCCTTTCCTCTCGGAAGAGGTCCATCTCCATGATGATGTTTTCGAGGTTCGACCGCGACATGACCTCCTGGGACAGTGTTCTCAGCCTTTCCTCGATCCCCGTGCTCACTGTGGCCGCCACATAGGCGGAGGGAATCTCCTGCGGCTGGACCAGGATCAGCGTGGTCGCCTCGAACTTCCTGGGAAGCACTACGTAAAGCCATGCCCCAAAGAAGAGGAATATCAAGAGCGGGATTGTCACCCAATGCCACTTTTTGAGCAGAGCATCAATGATATCCTGGATATTGATCTGCTTCGGCTGTTCGCTCAATATAACACCTCTACGACTATTCTGTATCGGTTTTCAACAACGGTATCTGAAATCTCCTCAACCTCCCGCAATCGCTCATAGGACGAGGTCATGGTGATGTACCGGATTGGTGCCCAGACCAGTGAAATCATGCCGGCTGTGTCCTTTTCCTCCTGGCGCTCGATCTCCGTCATATCGATGCCGGCTATAGGCTTTCGCTCCACGTAAGTGATAGTAGTCAATAAGCTTAAACTTCTCAAGAGTCCCCGTTCCCAGGAGGCCGAAGCGCGGCGGATGTCATAGGTTCCGTACTCGTCCGTGGTGAATTCCGCGGTATACTCACGTGAGGCCGCCAGCCGGAAGGTGTTCCTCTGCCAGGCATGCGTGATCTCGCCGCGGGCTACGAACGCCCGCTCCCTGTCCATGTCTTCCATGTTCAGCCAGCTGTAACCGCCGGAGAGGAGCACCCGGGTCTGCGGTGTCAGCGCATATGCCCAGAAAAGATACGCGGACTTGATATCCGAGTCCGGCAGGTCCTCTTCACGATACTGGTGCTGATATTCGAGATCGACGCCGACATCCGTCCTCGGGCTCCATGCATGTTCGAAGCTCAGCGTGGACCGAAGCACCTGCGCATCCGGGGTAATGTCGTAATCATAGGTATTGTACCCTGCGGTCAGGCTCACGGTGTTGCGCGGCGTGATCCTGTAGGAGAAGGTTCCGGAGGCTCCATGTGACTCGATGTCCTGCTCCGGAAACGTGTTGTCTTCCAGACGGTAGGTGTAGCCCACACCGAGCGTGGAGAGGGAGGAGAGAGTTCTGCTGTAGCTTATTGCTCCCGTGTGTATTCGGGTCTCCCCGGAGATATCGCTGAAGAAATCCTCTTCGGTGGTCTGCACAAAGGCATACTCCAACTCCAGACTGTCCCTTCTGCCCACCGCCGCGAGCCCGGAGGTCAGATCGACCTCAGTGGAATCGTCCTCATCGAAGCGGTTGTGGTAGCTCCTCGCCACGTGACCGGAGAGGTTCCACGTGAAAGGCTGAGCCCTGCAGACAATCTCCGCGCTGGGGCCGATTTCGTAAATGGTGTCGCTCCTGCGGTTGTGGGCCGTGCCCAGGTAGTTGTCCCTGTATTCCCAGGAGCTGTACACGCCTCCATGGAACTCACAGCTGGCCGCGTGACCGAGGCTGCAGGAAACCGATACTGCGAGAAGGGCCCCCAGAAGGGAGGAGACGCAACGCTTCCTCACGGGACTATGATAGTATCACCGGGGTGAACGGCTATGTTCTCGTGTTTGCCTTTGATGATCTTCGGGTAGTTGACCTTGATGCGGATCTGCTCGCCCTTCTCGTTGCGCAGGATGACGATATCGTCCGTATCGGCCCACTCATTGAATCCGCCTGCCCGGGAAATGATCTGGGTGATCACCATGCCCCGATCGATAATGTACTCTCCCGGCTGGTTTACCTGACCTTCCACATAGACGCGCTTGCTCCTCGGCTCCTGCACGATGACGGCGCAGTGAGGGCTCTTCACGTATTTGGCCAGTATCCCTTCAATGTCGCTCTGAAGCTGGGGAGGAGTTTTGCCGGCGGCCTTGAGGTCTCCTGCCAGCGGCATGGATATATATCCGTCGCTTCGGACTGTAACCTGTCTGGAAAGGGTCTCCTCTCCCCACACGGAAATCTCCAGAAGATCTGATTCCCCGATTATGTACGATGCTTCTTCCTGTGCGGACAAGAGGAGGGGGACAAGAATGCCCACCAGCGCGAAGAGAAGTCTTTTCATGAAATTAACCCCCTTTATGGTTATTTCTCGATTCCGCATTCCTTGATCTTATACAGGAGTGCCTTGTAGCTTATCTGCAGGAGATGCGCCGCCCTCTTCTTATTCCAGTTCGTACCCCGAAGGGCCTTCAGGATCATATCTCGCTCGGCCTTGATGGAGGCCTCTTTCGCCGCGAGCTTCAGAGGTATGATCTCATCTTCGTCCGCCTCGATCTCCAGGACCTCCGGCTTGAGCTCGCGCAACTGTTTCTCGTGGAGCGAGCGGGCCTTCCCATCTTTGAGATAGTGTGCCATGTCGTTGATGTCCCCGAGGATCACGAGCCGTTTCACCTGGTTTTTCAGCTCCCGGACATTGCCGGGCCAGGGATAGGAGAGGAGGAGCGGGTAGAGCATTTCCTTGTCCACAACGAGGCTCTTTCCGTATTTCTCGTTGTACGCATCGAGAAAGTACTCGAAGAGATACGTTATGTCTTCCTTCCTCTCGCACAGGGGCGGGATCGTCACGTTGACCACGTTGAGCCGATAGTAGATGTCCTCCCTGAACGTCCCTTCTTCCACGGCCTTGCGCAGGTCTCTGTTGGTCGCGGCGATGACCCTGACGTTCACTTTCACGTCCTGTTTGCCCCCGAGGCGGGAGAACGTACCCTCCTGAAGCACCTGCAGGAGCTTCGACTGGATGGACATGTCCATCTCGCCGATCTCATCCAGGAAGATCGTGCCGTTGTTCGCCAGCTCGAATTTGCCGGCCTTTGCCTTGTACGCTCCCGTAAACGCGCCCCGCTCGTAGCCGAAGAGCTCAGATTCCAGAAGCTCGTGGGGCAGTGCGGCGCAGTTGACCTTGACAAAGGGCTTGTCCTTCAGGCCGGAACGGTAGTGGAGCGCCCGCGCGACCAGCTCCTTGCCCGTCCCGCTCTCCCCCTCGATCAGCACGCTCACGTCCGTCTCCGCGATCTGGTCCACCAGATCCTTCACCCGCTGCATCTTCGGGCTGTTATATATGAACTCGCCGCGGAGTTCGTCCACCCTGAGCTGCTTCTTCAGGCTGGAGATCTCGGTCAGGAGCTTCCTTTTCTCCAGAGACTTGGTGATCGCAAGCTCGAGCTCCTCCTCCTCGAAGGGCTTCACCAGATAATCGGTTGCCCCCGCCTTCATGGCCTTGACGATGATGTTCGTCTGCCCCAGCGCACTGAGCATGAGAATCGGAAGGTCGCTCGAGAGCTTGCGCATCTCGTTCAGGGTTTCCAGACCGTCCATCTCCGGCATGAGGATGTCCAGGATGGCGAGAGAGACTTCAGGCCCTGTCCTGAGCTCTTTGAGGGCCTCCTTGCCGTTGGACATGGTCACCACATCATATCCGGCCTGGGTCAGAAGCTTGGCGATATACTTCCGAATGCTCTCATCGTCATCGACGACCAGAATCCGAATTTTTTCATTCATGATCATAAAACCCACCAATACTTAACAATATAAAATACATTAATCATCTTCCCTATTCAAGGGCATTGTAATTACGAAACATCCTCCCTGTCCAGCGGGAAGCGCCTCGACGGCCCCGCCATGGGCATGGACGATCTCCCGGGTGATGGAGAGCCCCAGGCCGATGCCTCCCTTCGCCCGGCCGCTCACCCCGACGAAAAAGTCACTGAACAATTCCCGGGCCTCGTCCGGCTTGATTCCGGGGCCCTGGTCCTGCACCGAGATCATGAGGCTCTCCCGATTCAGGAGCTTGTTCATGGTGTTATGCTCATGAACGCCGCGGGACACCTCGATGTTCACCACCCCTTCTTCCGGCGAGTGTTTGATGGCGTTGTCGAGCAGGTTGCACAGCGCCTGCTCGAACCGCAAGGGGTCTACGGACAGCGCCGGAAGGTCCTCCCCGCCATCGAACAGGATCTTCACCCGCTTCTCCCGCGCCTTGATCTGCATGCTCCGGACGATCCCGCCGATGTAATCGGCCACGTTGATCTCCTGTTTGTGCAGCGAGATTTTCTCGGTATTGATCTTTGCGAAGTCGAGCAGCGAATTGCTGAAGTGCAGGAGCTTTTCGCACTGGCACTCTATTTCTCTGATATTCTCCTTCTGACTGGGAGAAAGGAGGTTCTGAGCGTCTTTCGATAGCATGCGTGCATACCCGCGGATGACGGTCAGAGGCACCCGTATCTCGTGGGAGGCCACGTGGAGAAAGCGGGTCTTCAGTGCCAGGAGCTCTTTCTTGCTCGTGATGTCGCGGACCACACCGATGTAGCATTTTTCGCTGTCGATCACGAGCCTGCCGATGCTGATCTCGATGAAGAGCTTCTTCCCGTCTTTCCTCACGGCCTGAATCTCGAGATTGGGCACGAATATGTCTCCGGGCTGCAGCCTCAGGCTCGACCCGAGAGTTCTGATCGAGTCCTTGGCCACGAAGCGCCGGAAGTGACGGCCCAGGATCTCGTCCTGGGCATAGCCGAGCATCTCCTGAAACTTTCTGTTCGTCAGGAGAAACCGGCCGTCCTTGATGATGTACATGGCGTCCAGCGCATTTTCCACCATGTCCTTGTACTGGTCCTTGATCCGCACGAGCTCCCGCTCCTTGTAGCGCTCAAGGGTGACGTCCCGTACGCATGCGAGCATCTGCCAGTCAGGCTTCATGGGCAGCGAAGAAACCTCGATGTTCAAGATCCTTCCCCCATGCTCGATGTCTCTGGTCGCTTCCCTGATCTCCGAAGCCGGCTCCCGGACGAGCTCCTCCGCCACGAGCGAGGGCATGCTCGCGCCGGGTTCGAGCCCGAGGAGCTCCGATGCCTTTTTATTGATGGCGGTGACGGTTCCATTCCGATCCATGGTCAGAACGCCGACCGACATGCAGGTGAAGATGCGGAAGATATTCTTTCCAAACTCGCTCAGCGCGCTATCCGTCATGGAAAGTTCGGCCTTGAGCAGGGAATTGATATCTTCCAGCTCTTTCATGGCCCGGGCGTTCCTCAGGGCGAGCGCTGCGGGAGGCAGGAGCACGTTCACCAGATTCAGATCCCGCTCGTTGAACGCATGGGGCCGCGAATGGCTCAGGTTCAGCACCGCCACGAGCTCGCCTCTGCCATAGACCAGCGGCATGCTCATCAGGGATCCGATCCTGACCTTTGTCCGCTTGTTCTCGAACAATGGGTCTTTTTGCGCATCATGGATAATGACGGGCTTGAGGGAGAGTGCCACGCTGCCCGCAATTCCCTTGCCCATGGCGAACACCTGGCCCAGCGATTTCTCGGAAAACCGCGAGTTCTTGTCAAGGGCTCCCTTGGCAGCCTTGATCTCGAGATGCCGCCCGTCAGATGAGGGCATCATGACCGATGCGTTTTCCGCGATCGTCTCGTCGATGACAATATCCAGGATGGCCCCCGCAACGGCCTCGACATCGGGAGAGAGCGATATGGCCTCGTTCACCCGCCTGAAGACTGTCAGCTCCTTATCGATCATGGGCATCTCTATGATGGGTCTCCTGACAGACCTTATCGGTTACGTCTCTTTGCCTTCTTTACTGCCTTGCGCATATTTTTCTTTTTTTTCAGATCGACCAGGACTTTCTTCTGCCTGTTCGGCATCTGCTCGTCGAGCATGCCTGCAAGCTCGGGGTTGAGACCGAGCCTGCCCAGGGCCTTTTTCTTGCCCGAGCCGATGTTGCGCATGAGGCCGCGCATGGTGTTGAACCGCCCCATGAGCTCCACCACCTTGCCCCTGGGCTGTCCGCACCCGCGGGATATTCTGGCCACGCGGCTTTCGTTCAGGCAGTCGGGATGCTCCCGCTCATAGGTGGTCATGGAGTTGATGACGGCCTCGACCCGGACGAGCTCGCGGTCGTCCACCTGGAAACCCTGCGGAACACCGAGCTGTCCCAGGGGCAGCTTGCTGATCAGGTCCGTGAGAGACCCCATCCTCTTCATGATCTTCAACTGCTTGAGGAAGTCGTTGTAGGTGAAGTCGCCCCTGAGAAGCTTTTCCGCGTCTTCCTGAGCCTTCTTCTCGTCCACGACCTCCTCGAAGTCTTTCACCAGGCCGACGATGTCTCCGTAGCCGAGGATCCTCGATGCAAGACCGTCCGGCCTGAATTCCTCAAGGCGGTCGAGAGACTCGCCCATGCCGATGAACTTGATGGGCTTCTTCACCATCTCCTTGATGGAAAGGGCGGCGCCGCCTCTCGCGTCGCCGTCGAGCTTGGTGAGGATGAATCCGGAGAGATCGAGCCTGCGGTCGAACTCTCTGGCCACATTGACAGACTCCTGGCCGATCATGGCATCGAGCACCAGCAGAATATTCTCGGGCCTGGTGATCGCTTTGATCTCCTCGAGCTCGTTCATGAGAACGTTGTCGAGGATAGTACGGCCCGCGGTGTCGAAGAGCACCACGTCACAGCCTTTGAACTGGGCCGCCTCCAGAGAGTCTTTGCATATCTGGGGCGGCGTCTTTCCGGGCGCGAAAAACACCGGGATGTCCAGCCTCTTCCCCAGCACCTTGAGCTGATCGATGGCGGCGGGACGGTATACGTCCGCGGCGACCATCATGGGCCTTTTCCCGGTCTTCTGCAGGTGTCTTGCGAGCTTGGCCGTGGTGGTGGTCTTGCCGCTTCCCTGCAGGCCTACCATCATGACCGCGCTGACCGTTCTCGACCCGAGAGCGAGCGATGTGTCCACAGGCCCCATCAGCTTGACCAGCTCGTCGTAGCATATCTTGATGAAATGCTGCTCGGGAGTTGCCTTGAGCTTTTTCCCCCCGTGCGACACCCTTGTCTGTACGATCTCTCCCAGGGCCTTCTCGCGCACCTTGTCGATGAACGATTTCACCACATGGAATTCAACGTCCGCCTCCAGGAGTGATAAGCGAATCTCCTTGACGGCCTCGTCGATATGCTTCTCCTGGAGAACCACTTTCCCCTGAAGCAGGTTCTGGGCTTTTCTGAATCCGCCTGATATCATTTCCAGCATGTTGAAAGTCTCCTATACGCGTTACTCGTTCAAGGAACTCCTGCTGCCGGAATTCCTGTACGGATGACGGGTCCCGTGTTCTCATGCACGGCACGCAGGTATCCGTGCATGGATACCTCCCGACAGATGACGTGAAGATGTGAGGAACCCCCTGTTTTCTGCAGCATCCCTGCGAATATCCATAGCATATTATCAAGCATATTGAACAGGTCTTTCGTGGAGAAAGGGCTTCCTGCACGGACCGCGTGCAGAGGAATAAAAAAGACCTTCGGAACACGGCGTTCCGAAGGTCTTGTCATTCATGATTCCTTCAGGCCTCACGCCCGCATCGTCAACAGAGCGGGACGGCATGGATGGAGGCCTTTCCTCAGCGATGATCAGGGCATTTGTCGAAGAACGATCTCTCTTTGCCCGTGGTCCTGACGATCCAGTCGACCTGCGCCTCGGGGATATAGGGCTTCCCGCATACGCTGCAGGTGATCATCTTGAACTCTCTGCCCCAGATCTTTCTCACCTCTCCCTCGTCGGTCATGGATATGGCGTCGGTCGGACACGCATACGCGCAGGCTCCGCATCCGATGCACGCCTGCGACGGCTTGCGGTAGGGGGTGCCGGGTGTTTTGTCGCGCCCGCGGTCCAGCATGGAGATGGCGCTGACCCCCACTACCTCCTCGCACACCTGGGTGCACAGGGAGCACGCAATGCATTTGCCCCTGTAGTGATCCCCCTCGTCGACAAAAAACCTGCTCTGCTCGACGCCGTTCTCCCGGGCGAGCTTCTGAATCACTTCGGAGTCGGGAACCCGTGAGAGAAGGAGCTCTACCACCCCTTTGCGGATCTTACGGACCATCTCCGTGTCCGTCATGACCTCGAGTCCTTTGCGGACAGGATAGTTGCAGGAGGTCACCAGGCGCGTCCTGCCGTTCTGGCGGACTTCGACGAGACATACCCGGCACGAGCCGGCGCGGGTCTCTATCTCCGGGTGGTAGCACAGTGCAGGGATGGCGATTCCGTTCTCCCGGGCGACCTCCAGAACGGACTGGTCCTTGATCGCCTCGATATCTCTTCCATTGATTTTTACCGTGATTTTTTCCATGGCATTATCCTTATTCTACCCGTACTGCGTCGAAGTTGCAGACATCTCTGCACACGCCGCACTTGATGCATCTGCTCTGATCAATGACATGGACCTGCTTCCTCTCACCCGTGATACATTCCTGGGGGCATTTCTTCGCGCACAGGGTGCATCCGGTGCAGGCGTCCGCATCGATACGGAAGGTGACGAGATTCCTGCATACCCCGGCAGGGCAGCGCTTTTCATTGATATGGGCCTCGTACTCTTCCCGGAAGTACTTGATGGTGGACAGGACCGGGTTGGGCGCCGAGGTTCCGAGCCCGCAGAGGGCACCGTAGCTGAGCACGTCGCAGAGCTCCTCGAGAACCTCGATATCTCCCGTTTTGCCTTTCCCCTCGGTGATGTCGGTCAGGATCTTCTTCATCCGCGGCAGCCCGTCCCTGCAGGGGGAGCACTTGCCGCAGGACTCCTCCGCGAGGAAGGAGATGAAGTACTTGGCCACATCGACCATGCAGGTGGCCTCGTCCATGACGATGATGCCGCCCGAGCCCATCATGGACCCCGCCTTGGTCAGCGAGTCGAAATCGACGGGAAGGTCGGCCAGGCTCTCAGGGATGCATCCGCCGGATGGTCCGCCCGTCTGCACCGCCTTGAACTTCCTGCCGCCCCGGACCCCGCCGCCGATCTTCTCCACGAGCTCCCGTATCGTGATCCCCATGGGGACCTCGATCAGCCCGGTGTTGACCGCTTTGCCGGCGAGAGAAAAGACCTTGGTCCCCGGTGAGCCTTTCGTACCGATCTGCCGGTACCACTGGGCGCCGTTCGAGACGATCAGCGGCACATTGGTCCAGGTCTCGACGTTGTTCAGAACCGTCGGCAGGTCGTAGAGCCCCTTTTCAACCGACCGGATGTACTTGGCCCTCGGCTCTCCCACCTTGCCCTCGATGGATCTCATCAGCGCCGAAGACTCGCCGCACACGAAGGCGCCGCCTCCGCGTGTGATCTTGATGTCGAAGTCGAAGCCGGTGCCGAGAATGTTCTTTCCCAGAAGGCCGAGCGCCGTCGCATCCTCCACGGCCTTTCTCATGACCTTGACGGCCAGCGGGTATTCGTCTCTGATATAGGCGTACCCGCGGTGAGCCCCGACAGCCCATGCGCCCACGATCATTCCCTCGATCACGGCATGCGGGTTGCCCTCCATGATCGACCGGTCCATGAAGGCCCCAGGATCTCCCTCGTCGCCGTTGCAGAGCACGTAGCGGGTTTCGGAGTCGATAGCCCGGCACGATCTCCACTTCGTGCCGGCGGGGAATCCGCCGCCTCCGCGGCCTCTCAGGCCGGACTCTTCGATCAGGTCGATGATCTTCTCCGGGTCCATGGCAAAGGCCTTCGCCAGCGATGCATATCCTCCCCTGGCGATATAGTCGTCGATTTCCATCGGGTCTATTTCACGCAGGTCCTCGAGGATGAGCCCCTTCTGATGAGAATAGAAGGGAATGCCGTCAAAGGAGGCGGACCGCTTTTTCGTCTGGGGGTCTTTATATCCCAGAGATTCGATCACCTGGCCGTTTTTCACTGTCTTCTCGACAATCTCGGGCACATGCTCCGGTTTGACTTCCAGGTAGACGGTGCCGTTGCCGAACGACACCACCGGCCCCTTGCTGCAGAATCCCTGGCACCCGGTCACCTTGTGCTTCAGCTCGACCTTGCACGAGACGCCCTGCGACTCGATCTCTTTTTTGAAGGCCTCGGCGACCTTCCGGCTTCCTTTTGCAAGACACGGTGTCCCGCCGCACACGTGGATAACGGGATACTCGTTTTTCCGGGACTCGAGAATCTTCTCTCTGTACTGCTTGAGCTCGTCAGCCGATTGAAGTTTCATATGCTCCATGGTCATCACCCTCCCCGACCCTTATTTGTACTCCCTGAGCTTCTTCAGGACGTCCTGGGGAGAAGACCCCTCGTAGTAATCCCCGTCATCGACCATGACAACCGGAGCCAGCGCGCACGCGCCGACACAATTTACCGTCTGCAGGGTGAATTTGCCGTCCTTGGTCGTTCCTCCGGGCTCCACGTCCAGCTCCCTGCTGATGATGTCGGTCAGGGTGTGCGCGCCTTTCAGATGACAGGCGGTTCCTGTGCAGACCTTGCAGGTGTGTCTGCCAACCGGCACCAGGGAGAGGGCCTTGTAGAAGGTCCCGACCCCGTAGATCTTGCTTTCGGGGATGCCCAGGACCTCGCTGACCCTCTTCATCCCCTCTTCGGGAACGTAGCGGAACGTGTGCTGAAAATCCTGGAGTATGGCGAGCAGCGATTCCTCGGACTTTTCGTAGCTATTGATTATTTCATCGATTTTCCTGATATCAATGTTCATATTACTCTTCCTCTTCGCACAGTCTCAAAATTCTTTCGTAGTCCCTGTCCACCTTCTGCTGGATCAGCTGGATCTCCTTGTCCGTCAGATGCCTGAACCTCCCCTGCCCTTTCAGGTACTCGTTCAAGGGAAGCTTTTTGTACGGCTTGTAGGAGAGCCTGTACTTGCCGTTGATCACCTCGTAGAGCGGGAAGACACAGGAATCCACGGCCAGTCTGCCGTATTTGATGGCATCCTGGGTGGGGATCCTCCACCCGGTCGGGCATACGGAAAGAACATGGACGTACGCCGGCCCCGGGGTCTCGGCGGCCCTTCTCACCTTGTCCATGAGATCGAAGGGGAAGCTCGAGCATGCCGTGGCCACATACGGGATATTGTGAGCGACCGCGATCTGAGCCATGTTCTTCTTCTGGGTGTGCTGGCCGATGCTCACCTTCCCGGCGGGCGACGTGGTGGTGCTTGCGCCGTAGGGGGTGGAGCTGGAACGCTGGATGCCCGTGTTCATATAGGCCTCGTTGTCGTAGCAGACATAGACCATGTCGTGCCCGCGTTCCAGCGCTCCTGAAAGCGGGCCCATGCCGATGTCCGCCGTCGCGCCGTCGCCGCCCATGGCCACGAAGTTGATCTTTTTCTGCGGGATCTTGCCTTTTCTCATCATGGCCTTCATGCCTGACTCGCACCCGGAAATCACAGCGGACGGGTTCTCGAATGCGTTGTGAATCCAGGGCACCTTCCAGGAAGTCAGCGGCAGCGGCGAGGAGATGATCTCCATGCATCCGGTCGCCATCGCGACAATGGTGTCCCGGCCCAGGGCCTTCATGACATGGCGTACCGCAAGGGCCTCTGCGCACCCCTGGCAGGCCCGGTGGCCGGAGGTGAAATTTTCCGATTTATCGACGAGTCTCGAAGAAAACACCGAGAATTTATCCATAGTCAAGCTCCTTATCCCCTCAGGCCGTACAGGGTGAAGCCGTCCGTCTCTCCCTTTTCGGCCTTGGCCTTTCCTTCAAGGATGATGTTTTTGAAGTCGTTGCGGGATACGTCCCTCCCTGCCAGGCCGGCCACGTAGTTCACGATCGTTGGAGCGCCGGGCTTCCCGTACAGGGCCGAGCGCAGCTCGGTTGCAACGGGGCCGCCGGGGCCGCCGAAGCTGATGGCGCGGTCGATGACGATGAGAGATTTCTTGCCCAGGACGGCCTTCCGGAAATCATCGAAGGGGAACGGTCTCCACAGGCGGATCTTGACGACCCCCACCTTCTCGCCCTCTTCCCGCAGCGCATCCACCACCTCCATGGCCGTCTCGCCGTAGGAGCCCATGGTCACGATGCAGTAGTCCGCGTCGTCCGCACGGTACGTCTCAACGGGCTTGTAGTATCTTCCGGTGAGATCCCCCCACTCCTGCCATGCCTTGACGATCGTGGGGTAGGAGTTCCGCACCCCGTGCTCCCTGCTCATCTGGGCCTCGGTGTATATCTCGGGCATGGCGAAGCAGCCCATGGACACCGGATTGTCCGGATGGAGGGCGTTTTTCATCCTTACGTCCGGGAGATATTTCCGGATGGTTTCGTTGTCCTCGTAGATGACCGGCTCGATCATGTGCGTCAGGATGAACCCGTCGAGATTGATGGCGAGCGGAAGCATGATGTCCGGGTCCTCGGAAATCCTGAACCCGCAGAACACGTTGTCATAGCACTCCTGCCCGTTCTCCACGAAGATATGGATCCACCCGGCGTCCCTTACCATCATGGTGTCTGTGTGGTCGTTCCAGATGGACAGCGGGCCGGACAGCGACCGGTTGGCAAGGGCCATGACCATGGGAAGCCTCATGGAGGCCGCGATGTAGAAGATCTCGGCCATGAGCGCAAGGCCCTGCGAGCTCGTGGAGGTGAAGGTCCTGGCGCCGACCGCCGAGGAGCCGCAGCACACGCTCATTGCGGAGTGCTCGCTCTCGACCGGCACATACTCGGCGTCGAGCTCGCCGTTCGCCACGATCTCCGAGAGATGCTCGACGATATGGGTCTGCGGGGTGATGGGATAGGCGGCAATGACATCGACATTGGCCTGCGCCACCGCATCCGCCATTGCGATCGATACTTCGATTCCTTTTCTCTGGGTGGCCATTGTCATCCCTCCTCACTGATCATGGTGATGCAGCCCACCGGGCATTCCTTTGCGCAGATTCCGCACCCCTTGCAGTAGGTGAGGTCCGCCTCGAAGTGGCCGTCGGGGGCCTTCACAATGCACGAATCCGGACAGAACAGCCAGCACACGCCGCACTTGATGCATTGTCTCGCCTCGACAACAGGCCGCTCGGAGCGCCATGATCCCGTCTCGTACTGCCTGGCATTGCCGATCTCGGTGACGACGCTGCCGGCCTCGAGTTCCTGCCACGTTATTTTCTCCATTGGTTTCGCCATGGTTCTTATTCTCCTATGGAAACCTCGTGGTATGCCCGTTCCATAGCCTTGAGGTTTCTCTCTCCGAGTTTCTTTCCGAATCTTTCCAGAAGAGGCTCCTTGATGTCCTCGATCCCGAGCAGACCCGTCGCCCTCACGAATCCACCCAGCATGGTGGTGTTCACGATCGGCCTCCCCAGCTCTTCCGTGGCGATTTTGTTCGCATCCACCGTGACCACCTTGATGTTGCGGCCCGAAACCTGGGTGATTTCCTCGGGCTTCTTTCGGGTGTTCAGGATCAGGATCCCGCCTTCGCCCATTCCCTCGGTGGGGTCGAGCAGAGAAAGGAGCCCCGGATCCAGAACGATCACGACATCGGGTTTGTATACCTTTGCTCTGATATTGATCTTGCGATCATCCACCCTGCAGAAAGCGACAACCGGCGCACCCCTGCGCTCAGGACCGAAGCTGGGGAATGCTTGAGCGAAATTGCCTTTGTTGATTGCTGCAATGGCTATGAGCTCCGCCGAGGTGACAGCTCCCTGCCCGCCTCTTCCATGCAACCTGATCTCTAGCATATGTACTCCTTGCGCAAAACTGAATGGTGATTCATATCACTCCTGTTCGCTGACTGTCAAGAAAAGACAGCTCTTTTTTTCCAGCCGCAGCTCTCTTTATCACCCGCCGGTCCAGTCGTTCCTCGGATATAGTATTCTTTATGGATAAGCTCTCATGTATGGTACGCAGGATATGAACAAGACAAGATCCACGATACCAGTTTACAGCCCTGTTTGATGCACAACAGAAAGAAACGATTCAATGGAAGAACACAGACCCGCATCCCTCATCGGGATCGATAATTGCTCCTGTACCGACACACCAAAACCTGAATGCACCATGGCCCGCTACTTGTCAACCCCATTCGTCGGGCTTCTGGAAAAATGCATCTTCAGGCCGTTCAGGTATACTGGGAGTTTATTTATAATGCCATATTTTTGTCAATCTTCTGTTTGCGGCAGCCGGTTCATATTTCTTTGTTGCGGCAAATCGGATTCATAATCACTCGTGATCATGTATGCTATTGGCATATTGTTATATTTTTATCGTCTCGTCTTTTCCCGGCAGCCGCCCTCCATCGGACGTGACGAGCCGTCTTCCGGACCCCCCGGTCAGGCGCGGCACTCATGTTCCGAAGACGCCCGGGAAGGCATTGCCTGGCGGTCGGGACGGAATGTCCCGGCCCGTGTTTCCCGGTGGCCCAAGTGCGCGCTATTGTATTCAGGCGGAAAAGAGGGGATCGATGAGGCTGCGCTTCTCGATAATGAAATCATGGAACTTTTCCATAAGCGGCATGAACTTTCTTTTTTTATTATACACGATGTAAAAGTCCCTCTTCGTGTTCAGGTCCTTGATGCTGAGCGCGACCAGGCTCCCGTTTTTCACCTCTGTCCTGATGACATTTCTCGAGAGTACCGCGATGCCCAGGTTTGCCTCGACCGCCCGCTTGATGCCCTCTGACGAGCTCATTTCCATGGTGACCTTCCGCTCGATGCCGTAGCGCTTCAGCACATATTCGATCAGCCCCCGGGTGCCCGATCCCTCCTCGCGCAGAATGATGGGCTCCGGCTCTGAAGCGAGCATCTTGATGGTGAGATGATCTCTGGCCGCCCACCGGTGCTTGGGCGAGCACACGATCATCAGCTCGTCGCGCATGAAAAAGTCGGCGTGAAGGTCGGGGTGCTTGGGGGGGTCCTGGAGAAAGGAAAAGTCGAGCTCTCCGGAAATGCACTGCTCCAGGGCCTCCTGCCGGTTCATGATCATCAGCGATATCTCCGCCTTGGGGAACATCTCCTTGAACTCGCCGAGATATTTGGGAAGGACATAGATGCCCACCGTGTTGGATGTCCCCAGAATGAGCTTGCCAACATCGCCCGAGCTGAACTCGTTCATGACCGCGTTGATCTCGTCGATGAGATTCAGGAGTGTCATTGCCGGTGCTAAAAGTCCCAAAAGTATCGGAATAAAAAGTCCCCCGAATTGAGCGAGGCGTTGTACCTTCAGAGGACGAAAGAAGAAACTCTGGAGGGGGCGCCGATGCTCAACAAGGAGGACTGGATGGAGATTAAAGCACAGATTGCAAGGGGAGTCTATCAGAAGGACATTGCGAGTGATCTTGGGGTGCACCCCAAGACGATACGCCGGGCAATTGCCCGGCAGGGTCCGCCTTCGGGGAAAAGGCCCAATGCGAGGAAGAGCAAGCTCGATGCGTTCAAGCCGTTTATCGATGAGCTTTTGCGGGATGGCGTATGGAATGCGAAGGTGGTTCTGATGGAGTGCCGGCAGCGGGGATACTCCGGAGGCTACACGATTATCAGGGACTATATCTATCCGAAGCGACCCTTGAGGCAGACCCGTGCCACGGTGCGTTTCGAGACCGAGCCCGGCCATCAGATGCAAAACGACTGGGGAGCAAAAACCACCCTTATAGGCGGCCGTCTTCAGAAGGTGCATTTCACCGTCAACACCCTGGGGTACTCCCGGAGGTTTCACTTCTGGTGCAGCGGGTGTGAGGACGCCGAGCACACCTATGAGGGGATCATCCGCTCCCTGGAGTACTTTGGCGGTGTGCCCAAAGAGGTGCTGGTAGACAACCAGAAGAGCCTGGTGATCGAGCACCGCATCAAGGATGGCGTGCGGTTCAACGAGCGCTTCATCGACCTTGCGGGTCACTACGGGTTTACTCCTCGTGCCTGCCGCCCGTATCGGCCGCAGACCAAGGGCAAGGACGAGCGGATGGTGGGGTACATCAAGGGCAACTTCTTTGTGCGCTACCGGAGCTTCGAGAGCATCGAGCACATGAACGCATTGGCCGAGCAGTGGCTCCAAGAGGAAGCGGACAAGAGGATGCACGGGACTTTGAAGGAGGTGGTGGCCGAGCGGTTTGATCGGGAAGCGCCTGCGCTGATGGCCTTGCCTGCCGCCCGGTTTGATACCTCCTACCGGGAGCGCAGGCTGGTCCACTGGGACGGCTACATCGATGTGCGGGGGAACCGCTACAGCGTGCCTGCCAATCTGTGCGGCAGAGATGTTCTGGTCCGCATCAGCCTGGATGGCAGGCTGAGCGTGTATGCCGATGACATCAGGGTTGCCGAGCATGTTCTTCGCAGCGCAACCGATGGCTGGGTGAGCGTGAGGGATCATCATCAGGATCTGTGGCAGAGCACCTTTACCGTACAGAGGCGGGATCTGTCTGTGTATGAGGAGGTGGGGCTATGCAGCTGACGGGTCTGCTCGAGAAGCTCAAGATGGAGCACCTTGGCTACCAGCTCGATGCACTGTGCGAGCAGGCGGCCAAGAAGGACCTTGGGTACCGGGAGTTCCTGCTGGATGCGCTGCAGACCGAGTGGAGCGGGCGTCATCTCAAGGGCGTGGAGGCGAGGTTGAAGCTTGCCCGCTTTCCCTGGGTCAAGACCATTGAGCAGTTCGACTTTGGCTTTCAGCCGAGCATCGACCGCAAGGTGATCCGGGAGCTCAGCGGCCTGGGCTTTGTGGATCGCTGCGAGAACGTGATCCTGCTGGGGCCTCCTGGGGTGGGCAAGACCCACCTGGCCATTGCCCTGGGGGTCAAAGCCATCGAGACGGGGCAGAGCGTGCTCTTCTTGAGCCTGGAGTCTCTGGTCACCCGTCTGACCAGGGCACGTGCGGAGAACCGGGTGGAGAGGCAGCTTCAGCAGTTTGGCTATCCCAAGCTGCTGATCATCGACGAGATGGGCTACCTTCCCATGAGCCGGGACGAAGCCGGTCTGTTCTTTCGGCTGCTGACCAGGCGCTACGAGAAGGCATCCACGATCATTACCTCCAACAAAGGGTTCGTTGACTGGGGGGAGATCTTCAATGATCAGGTTCTGGCAACGGCTATTCTCGATCGACTGCTTCATCACTGTACCACGCTCAACATCAAAGGGGAGAGCTACCGGCTCAAGGAAAAGCGAAAAGCAGGCATGTTCGGGCCTTCTCCAAAGGGGGATGAGGAACACCCCGAACCCGAAAATCTCTCAGAGTGAAACCGGCAATCAGGGGACATTTTATTCCGGCAAAAAGGGGACATTTTAAACCGGCATTGACAAGAGCTTTTCCGAGTATGAGTAGAAGACCTTGCCCGCGTCGGTCAGGGTGATCTTGCGGTTGATCCTCTCGAAGAGCTTCACGTTCAAAGAGTCTTCCAGGTCTTTTATCTGAATGCTCACCGAAGGCTGGGAAAGGCGCATCTTCTTGGCCGTCTTGGTGATGCTCAAGGTCTTTGCCGCGATGTTGAAAATATGTACCTGGTGGATGTTCATCTTGTCTCCGGATATGATTTACTTTTCTTTAAACATACCATAAGAGTTATATATTTGACATCGTGAAAAATCGTGCACTATAAGGGCACCAGCCTATAGCATATCTTTCAAGGGCTATAGACCTCCTTTTTGGGCCCACTACCACCTCGTATTGAGTGGGCCTCTTTTTTTTGCTATGATGATGGGATGGCCAAAAAGGAAGAACCGTTCCATGCTCCATTCAAGAAGCTCAAGGGAGTGAAGGTGGCGTCCGGAAAGAGGGCCTCCGCCCCTGAGCCGGCGAAGCCGAAGCAGCCTCCTGCCGAGCCCGACGACCGGGAGATCTTCGCGTTGGCCATGCGCGGGGTGACGCCTCTGGGAAACGACTGCATCGTCCCCGAGCCGGCCGATCCGGTGGACATCGTCAATTCCGTCAGGGAAAGCATCCGCAGGCAGGACCGTGAGGTGATCGACACCCTGCACGCGCTGGTCAGAGGCACCGCCCACTTCGACATCACCTGCACCGGAGAGTATCTGGAGGGCCATACCATCGAGCTCGATCCCAGGACCATGGCCAAGCTCAAGTCAGGGGAGCTCACCGTTCAGGGGCACCTCGACCTCCACGGCTACACGAAGCAGTCTGCGGAGCAGGCGCTCTCATCTTTCATCCTGAGCTCTCACGCGCTCGGTCACCGGGTCGTGCTCGTCATTCACGGCAGAGGGCTCAAATCGAGCCAGGGCCCGGTCCTCAAGGAGCACCTCATCCGATGGCTCACCACCGGCAGCCTCTCTCACCTCGTCCTGGCCTTCAGCTCGGCCCGCCCCTGCGACGGCGGCACCGGCGCGCTGTACATCCTGCTCAAGAGGCGGCCCAAGAAGTCCAGGTGGAACCGGCCCTGAAAGCGGCCCAAAGTTACCGGATGCCGAAGCAGACTGCTATCCAGAGACCCTCCCCCCCCTCCGGTGGAAAGATCACAAAGATATGAACCTGTAAGGCAAGCCCTGGGACCTTATCTCCAAGGAGCAAGCTCAAGGAGAATCAGACCCGTTCTTTTAAAGCCCTTCAAAAATCGAACTAATAAGGAAAGAATGCATCTGGCTTCAGGAGTTTGATTCCTTCATTGAGGCAAAGAAGGTTATCGAAGACTTGATCGGAGAGTATAACACCGAGCGACCTCACCAGGAACTCGGCAACCTCTCACCGGTCGAGTAAAAACAGAAATTAGCCGCTCAACTCGACAAGTTAATATGTTAAGGACGTCCTTTAGTCCCCTCGTCCCTTAGTTCACTTGGAAGTCCTTCTTTCTTCCAAGAATATTGAATATCTTTATACGCTTCCTTATAGTTCTCGATAGTACTCCCAAAATAAAGCATGTTAAATGGCTTATCTCTTAGAATAATTGAACAAATCATTCGAGCCTTCTGCCTGTCTCCACCAGCTAAAACCAGGGATCTCATTGTATAAATTGATTTTATCTCCTTAATTTCAGAAAATTTTATATTTTTCCTTCTTATTATAGTCTTATATATGATCCCGTCTTCTTGAATGGTTATCTCTCTAGCCAGAACAAACAATAAATAATGTAATATCCAGAGGCTAATCATAACCATTAAAAATGAAAATAAATAAAACCCTACCAGAATTGAAAGCACACCACTAAATAAAAACATTACACATAGAACCAAACTAAATAAAAAAACCATTGAATACTTCCAAGTTGCCTTGAAAATTTTCATGGTAAAGGACTTTCGGCGATTTTGTGTGCAAGCTGCTCGAGCCTGTTGCCGGAATAGAGCATCAACCCCTGCATTTCAACAAACACCCCCTCTTCCACCTAAAGCCAGACTATACCACGAAACCTGGCCGGGGAGAAAGGATAGGCTGGGAATCACTCAGAATCGGAAAATGTATTCAATTGATACCATCCATAATTATCCCCAAGACAGGCAGTCTTGGCATATCTATGCTGTCAATATTTATGTCGGCTTGCGTTTGTAATGTCTATCAGATATCCGAGCCGACTCCTCAGCCGGCTATCGACCCAAGGGGGAGGCAAAGGATCTGCTCTGTGATAAGTTTCAATATTTACCATTTGCCCAAATTTTCTCAATAAGTTATACTTGATTGGTATCAATGATTGATAAAGACCCCTACAATGGGATCGTTAGAATCACGCATACGTGCGCGACAATCAGGGATGATAATGGACTGAAGGCATTTTCTAATGAACCGATCCAGGAACATCCCAATTGCGCATTTACGAGTAATCGTGTCCCATGAAATTGATCTGGCCATAGGCTGATCAGAAGCAACACAAAGCTGCAACATTGCAGAAGTTGTATTGTTGTTTATGCCATGTTTAGAGGGGGCTATGACAGTGGTTTTCGGCAGATATCATTTTTCCTGCGTGTTTGAAGATAACGCAGCCCTCCCGGAATACAAGGGCTCCACCTTCCGAGGTGTATTGGGCCACGCCCTGAAAAAGGTGGTGTGCGCGCTGAAGCGCCAGTCGTGTGAAGAGTGCCTCCTGAGGCAGACATGTGTGTATGCGTTCGTATTCGAAGGCGTCCATCACGGCGGTGGGCCATATCCACAGAAAAAAAGGATAGCCGCTCCGCCCAATCCATACGTCATTGAGCCGCCCCTTGAAACAAAAACCACCTATAAGGCAGGCGAACCATTTGAGTTTACGCTGCTGCTCTTCGGCAAGGCGAATGAGTATCTGCCCTACTTCATCTATGCCATAGAGCAGATCGGCAGAACAGGAATCGGCAGGAGGACCAAGGGCAAGGCTGCAGGTTTTACCCTCAGGACAGTATGCTCCAGCGGACGTGAGCTGTATTCATTCACAACAAGGCAGATGAGCAGTTTCCAGGACTTGCAGACAAATCTCCCCGATGATCTCATTGGAGAATACCAGGGCCAAGCAGGGATGTGTACGGTGAAGATCACCCTCAACACGCCCCTGAGACTGAAATACAGGAGCAGGCTCGAACCGGATTTGCCCTTCCATGTCCTTATTCGGGCGGGATTGAGGAGGTTGTCTTCCCTCCTCACTTATCATGGCTCGGGCGAACCGCAGCTCGATTACAAGGGACTGGTGCATCGCGCCATGGATGTTCAGGTAATGGAATCATCCATACGCTGGTTTGACTGGAGGCGCTATTCCAACCGACAGGAGCAGGCCATGTTCATGGGGGGAATGGTCGGAGAGGTCACGTATGCGGATGTACCGAGCGAGTACCTTCCCATTTTGAGCTTTTGCCAGGAAGTGCACCTGGGGAAGCAGACCACCTTCGGGCTCGGGAAAATAACAGTGGAGCTGTCATGACAAAGCACTTCATAGTCAGGAAGGAGCCCTGTCCATGAAAAACATCCTCCTCGCCGTCGTTGGACTGAACCCCCAGGTGATCACCGAGACCCTGTACGCCCTGCATAAGGAAGGAAGACATATCGACGAGATCCATGTCATCACCACCCGCGCCGGCAAGGAGCGGATCTACGCCACCCTGCTCTCGCCGCACGACGGCATGTTCCAAAAATATCTCAGCGACTATCGAGTAGAACCTGGCACCATCGCATTTGCCTTTGACCATGTGCATGTGGTGCGAGATGCCAAGGGCATCGAACTGGACGACATCCGCGACGAAGACGACAACGCTCTGCTCATGAAAACCTGCGCAGAGTTCACCTATCGCTTTACGAGCAACCCCGATCATGCGGTTTTCTTTTCCATAGCAGGCGGACGCAAGACCATGAGCGCCTGTCTCATGGCCGCGGCGCAGTTCTATGGCCGCGTACAGGACCGCATCTACCATGTGCTCGTCACGCCGGAGTTCGAGAGCAACCGAAATTTCTTCTACCCGCCTCCCGTTTCCACGCCCATCGAGCTGCTCGACAGTGATGGCAGACCGTACGTCCGGGAGACAAAGTATGCCGAGGTGCAACTGGTGCTCATACCGTTCGTGTCCCTCCGGGAAAGACTGTCTGAAGACATGCTGCGCGAGCCCAAAGACCCGGCAACGCTCATGCTCTCGCTCATCAGGGAAAAGCCGGCCCTGCTGGAGGTGGACCTCCATACAGGCTGTCTGCGATATAAGGGCCGCGAGATGGATGTTCATCCATCCCACCTCGCGGTGTACGCCTTCTTTGCGAGGGAGAAACGCTCCTGCACCCTGGACACAGGCTGCCGGTCCTGCTCGAAGTGCTATCTGCCGATCACCGTCATACTCGACCGCACCGAGCAGATCATGGATATCTATCGCACGATCGCCGGCACCAGGGAACTTGCCGCGATGAGCGACACAGGCATCATGAACCTGAACGCGCAGAACTTCAACTCATACAAGAGCAAGCTGAAACACAACATTATTGCCACCTTCGGGCTGAGCGCCTCCCATGAGCTAGTCATCGAATCAAAGGGGAAAAAACCAGATACCCGCTTCGGCATCCGCATCCCGCGGGAGCGTATCCGGGTTATCCTGTGAGGTGGCAATGTTGCGAAGAAAGAACAGAGGGCGTTTTCATGCAAGTACAGAGGATGGACTTTGGAGGTGCAACCTATGGATGATACGGTATTAAAAATAACCCTGGCAGCTTTTCTACACGATATAGGCAAGTTCGCCGAAGGCGGAATGGAACTCCTCCCTGGATTTGAAGATGGGAATGCCGGTTTGTATCTCCCACAATTCAATAACGAGTACACCCATCGGCATGCCCTCTACACTGCAGCATTTATCGATCACATAGAAAAACTCCTGCCTGCGGTATTCAACAAGGCCAACTGGGGCCTCGATGATCCCTTTATGAACCTGGCGGCTGGTCACCACAAACCTGAGACACCTCTGCAATGGATTATTGCCATGGCAGACCGTCTTTCCAGCGGCATGGACCGTATTGAATTCGATGAATATAACAAATCCATCGCATGGCAGAATTACCGCAAAACACGGCTACTGCCTCTTTTTGAACACCTTGGAAAAGATGTTTATCCAACTATGCGCGATAAATATTGCTGGTGCTACCCATTAAAGGAGATATCCGCAGCAAATATCTTCCCGGAAAGGAGAGAGACTCATGAACCCGATGAAAATGCGATAGCCAGAAACGAGTACAAAAGGCTCTTTGACGAGTTCATTTTCGCGCTTGAAAAGCTGAAGCACCGGAAAGAAAGTGTAACCCTGTGGCTGGAGCATCTGGACAGCCTGTTGCTGATCTTCACATCGACAATTCCGGCAGCACGGGCCGGAAATATTGTTCCTGATGTTGCTCTGTACGACCATTCGCGAATTACCGCAGCGCTTGCTTCTGCCTTGTATATCCACCACAAGGAAACCGGAACACTTAACATTACTTCTGTTCAGGATGACAAGCCCTCCAAGTTTCTCCTGATCGGTGGTGACTCCTACGGCATCCAGGATTTCATCTTCAGCGATGGAGGTGAAACGGGCAAGGCCCGGAGCAAAATCCTGCGGGGCAGGTCTTTTGCCGTATCGCTCTTCTCGGAGCTAGCAGCCGACATGCTCTGCCGTGAGATCGGTCTCTCTTCACTGTCCGTTGTCTTGAACGCAGCAGGCAAATTCACCATCATCGCACCCAATACCCCTAGGATCAAAGAAGTGATCGGGAAGGTCGAAAAGGAAATAAACGCCTGGTTTATGAAAACCACCTACGGTGATAGTTCCTTCGGAATCGGCTGGGTCGAGGCTTGCCCGGCGGATTTTACGGGCGACCGATTCACCGCCTTGTGGGAAAAGACAGGGCAGAGCATGGAACGCCGCAAGTTCACAAAGATCGATATGGACCGTTATGGAGGTGCCGTGCCTGGCTATCTGGATGAGTTTCACAATGAATTGAAAAGGCCCCTATGCCCCTTCTGCGGCAAACGACCATCCAGTCCAGAAGTGGAAGGAAAGCCTATACTCGGTGATGCTCAGTCAGCCTGCACCCTCTGCCATGACCATATCTTTCTGGGTGAAAAGATCGTCAAGAAAGATCAACTGGCAATATTGCAGGCTGACGCCCAGATCCACGACAAAGGGAATTCCCTGTCTGAGCCCATCTTCGGCCGATATCAGGTGGCCTTTCTGGACGGAGGGCTGAATGAACTGGCCCGGCAGGGGGCACTTTTGAAACATTGGGACATATCCATCCAGAAAGACGGGTCAGTGCAGAAGAACATTACAGCACGCTTCATGAAAGGATATGTGCCGCTTGTCTCTGAGGCCGACCTGCACGATGATCGCATCCTCTCGGACGAGAAAAGCGAAGGTCGGACTCTGGAAGATATTGAGGGGCTTGAACTCGGAAATCTCATGACCTTTGGACATATTGCTGCCAAGGCTCGCAATCAGACTGATGAAGGCCTCTTCCAGGGCATACAAGCCCTGGGTGTGCTCAAAGCCGATGTAGATCAGCTCGGCATGCTCATGGCCGCCGGCATTCCACCCGGCATGTTCAGTATCTCACGTCTGGCCGCACTCAGCCGGCAGCTCAACTTTTTCTTTTGCGTGTATCTACCGCACCTGCTCAAAACAGACTCTCGTTTCCAGGATATATACACGGTCTTCGCCGGTGGGGATGATCTCTTCCTGATAGGTCCTTGGAATCGTATAATCGACCTGAGCCTACACCTGCGCAAGGCCTTCGCGTGGTATGTCTGTGCCAATCCCGAGATCCACTTCTCTGCGGGTATTACGCTGCATAAGCCTGGAACGCCACTCAGACGCCTGGCCGAAGCCGCCGAAGAAGCGCTCGCACATGCCAAGGTCGCGGATCGCAACCGTATTACCCTCTTCGGCCAGACTGCCACCTGGGACGAGTTTGCCAAGATCAGCAGCATCAAGGAACAACTGCTATCATGGTGGGATGGCGGTCTGGTCAACAAGGCCATGGCGTACCGGTTGAATGATTTTATCGACCGAGCCCAGCAGGCAAGGCAGGTCCTCGCAAAGGGTGAGGCTGATCTACACAATATGGAAAGTTTGAAATGGCGCGCGCTGTTTAGCTACAGCACTGAGCGCAACATCGGAAAAGGGCTCCCGGCTGAAGACCGCCGGGCTAGGATCAAGGAATTCGCCCAGGCCGCACGTTGGCTTGAAGAGCATGGCTCCTGCCTTAAAATGGCGCTCTGGGACGTTATCTATAACAAGCGATATGGAGGGTAGATATGGAGATTAAATTTTATTTGGAAGGGGAAAGGATAAATCCAAGACTTTTCTCTGATGTTGCCGAATATTGGGCTGAAAAGATACACTCTTCTGGCGGAAGAGATTCAAATAAACGAAGCCAGATTCGTAAGTTCTATGATGAGGTTGTCTTATGGAATTCACGCGCCAAGACAAGTTCGGAATCGTGGGAGAATATTCAACCCTTTGTAAACATGCTTATCGCGAAGGCAGCATACGCGTATGGCAGAAAAGAAAAAGTGTCTAAGGCATTTCTTGATGATTTTATCAGGACATGCATAAGGCAAGTTCATAATCCGCGGGACCTAGATGTATTCGCAAGTTTCTTCGAAGCATTCATGGGCTATTACAGGCAGTACGGTGAAAATTAAGAGGGGGGAGGCATGAAGCTGACAAAAATTTATGAAATAAAAGGGCAGATGAAACTTATAAGCGGATTGCACATAGGTGCCGGTGATACGGAGATGCACATAGGCGGTACGGACAACCCCATCATCAAGCATCCACATTCCCAGGAGCCGTACATCCCAGGATCATCCATCAAGGGCAAGGTGCGTTCTCTGCTGGAGATGAAGAGCGGGCTAATGATTCAGACAGGAGGAAAACCCGTGCAGGCCTCATTGCTTAAGAACTTGCAAGGTGCTCAGAAAGGCGAGGCGGAGAAGATCATAAAGCTTTTCGGCTCAGGTGGAGATGCCGGTGAAGAGATCGTAAAGCTGGGGCCGACCAGAGCCTCCTTTGCCGACTGTCCCCTGAATAATGACTCGCGAACGCTGGTAAGGGAAAAACGCCTGACGCTGACCGAGGTCAAAAGCGAAAACTCCATCAACCGTATCAAGGGTACGGCAGAGAATCCGCGTTTCTCAGAACGCGTGCCAGCCGGCATGGTCTTTGATTTCAGCGTAACCCTCAAGCAATTGAGCGATGAAGACAAAGAACTGCTCGACTATCTGCTCGCAGGCCTCAAACTGCTCACCATGGATGCGCTCGGAGGCTCGGGCAGCCGCGGATACGGCAGGATAAGCCTGACATTGAGCGACCCAGACATGCAGAGAAAATTTGAAACGGTCGCGGCCTTCTAAGCGGGGGACACTGTCGTGAGACTCTACGAGATCATCATTGAACCTTTTTCCGGCTTTGCAACGCCGCTCAAGGGCGACACGATCTTCGGCAGCTTCTGCTGGCAGGCGGCCAGGGAAAGAGCAATTCTGAACGGGGGGCTTGAACCATGGATTGCCTGCTATGACGAGCGGCCTGCTGTCATCTTCTCTTCAGCGTGGCCATGTTTCTTGGATAACGGCAAACGGGTATATGCGCTGAAACGCCCGGATCTGCCACCTTCGGTGCTTTTTTCTGATAAGGGCGGTTCATTGCGTGACCGCATGCTAAACAGAAAGGACAATCTGAAGCGCACCTGGATGCGCGTGGCAGAAGGCCTCGAATTCAATCTTGACCAGGCTGTCTATCTTAATGATCAGGACCTATCGAACCTTGCGGCCACACAGTCCAGTCACGTGACCGGAAATCTCATGGGCTTTACCTCCGGTCCATATTGCATAAATTTCGACCAGCCCCACAACAGCGTCAACCGCCATAGCATGACCACGGGTGTTGGTTTTGCGCCTTACAGCACAGCATCCCGGCATTACTACCCGGAAACGGAATTAGCGATATTTGTTCTAGTCGATGAAGAAGCCGCTGATATCGAACATATCGTGACCGCCGTGGAACGTATCGGCCAGACCGGATTCGGCGCCGATGCATCCATCGGATGCGGGCGCTTCGGCATTGTCAATTATGAAGAACTTGGCTTGCCTGCCAGCGCTCAGGCCAACGCAGCGTATGTGCTTTCCCCTGTTATCCCGCAATCAGATGTTTTTACCGACCAATTTTTCCGCCCCTTCATCCGCTACGGCCGCCATGGCGATCAGTTGGCCACCAGCGCCAGCCCATTCAAGAACCCGGTGATCATGGCCGACGAGGGCGCGGTATTTGTTCCCACTGATCCCAAGGTGCTGGACAAACCCTACCTGGGTCGCGCAGTCAGCGGCATCTCCAAGGCCATGCCCGCAACCGTCCACCAGGGATACGCCATCCACATCCCTTTTAGACTGGAGCTGAACTATGCCTGATGAAAACATCCGGTTCCATATCCGCACCGTTGCACCGATCCATATCGGTTGCGACGATTCGTATGAGCCCATGGGCTTTGTTGTCGACGAGCAAAATAAGTTCCTCTGCACATTTGATCCGCTCGATTTTATCCGTACGCTCCCTCCTGCGGATAAAATTCGATTCAGCGCCATCTGCGCCAAGGGCACGATTGAATCCCTGCTGGAACTCTACAAGTTCATGCGTGTCAGGAAACATCCGGGGAGGAAGATACGGCTGTGTGAGGGCTTTTTGACGCATTATGCAGAGACCATGCAGCTTCCCGCAACTGACAGGCGCAAGATTCAGCAGGAGCTCAACAGGTTCGCCATTGCGCGCACGGCCTTTAATCCCAATACCGGGCAACCCTATATCCCTGGCTCATCTATAAAAGGGGCTTTACGAACGGCCTGGCTGAATAAGGTCCAGGGCGAGAGACCGGCACGGAAGGATGATCGGCTGAAACCCAAAGATCAAGCAAAGGATCTGGAAAAGAAGCTTCTCGACGGGGGCAATTTTGCCACCGACCCCCTGCGCATGCTCAAGATATCAGACTTCATGCCTGTCGGTGATGTGAAGACAATGATTGTATATGCCGTCAATGAAAAGAAGAAGCTCTCGAAGTTCGGGGCAAGAGGGTTATATCAGATACTCGAGGTCATCGAACCCGGCAGTATGTTCGAAGGGGTGATTACTGTTAACAAGCCACTACACGATGACCTGATTGAAAACCCGCTGGAGATCAGGTCTCTGATAGCCGCTGCAATGCGTTTCTACGGCCAGGAGATTCAGCGTGAAAACCGCGAGCTGGAGCATATCGGCATTAATGGCGTTCATCCGGAAATCCCTTCTAGCGGTTTTTTGCTGCGTATCGGCCGCCACAGCGGCGCTGAAAGCGTGACCGTTGCCGGCCATCGCAGCATCAGGATCATGCGGGGCAAAGACAAGCCCGCTATAAATCTAGACCATGCGACCACATTCTGGCTGTCGGCCGATGATAGAAAGCCCACCGATCGGAACATGCATCCCTTTGGCTGGCTCACCGTGGTTCCGGGGCCGGCGCCGGAAACTGCTTATGCCCCTGAGGAAGAAGAGCCTCTCGAAGTGTCGGCCCCGACTGCTGCTCCCAAGCCGCCGGTTCCAGAGAAGACCGCAGCAGAAAAACTCCTGGACGAGCTTGCCCTTATCAAGCCCGATGACAAGGGCCGCCTGGGGACGATCATCCAGAACATAGAAACCCTGCCGGATGCTCAGGATAAGGCGGCAATCGCCCGGGCCATACGGGACAAGCTCGGAACCAAGGGATACAAAAAGTTTAAGCGCAGGGATTATCTTGATGGACTGCTTGCCAATGCGGGCTCCGACGACAAGGACTAGATAAATGCCGAGAGTTATGATCATGTCTATTGGCGGTTCTCCGGAGCCATTGAAGGCAAGCATTGCAAAATACAAACCCGAACAGGTAATTTTCTTCACTTCTCAAGATTCCACGCAAATCGCAGGTGAAGTCCTGTCCGCACTCGACTCCAGGCCGAAAGTCTTCTATGAAATCACCGAGAATCCGAACCTTCTTTTTGAATGTTACAAGACCGCCCGCGCATGTGTCGACAGGATAAGTTCGCTTGGAGCTCAATCGCATGAAGTTATGGTGGATTATACCGGCGGGACGAAGGTAATGTCCGCAGCGCTCATTCTTGCCACAACAGGGCATCCTTTTCTGTTCAACTATGTGGGCGGCGATTTCCGAGATCGGGATAAAAACGGCCTTGGTACTGTGGTGGACGGGAAAGAAAAGATGTTCAGCGAAATGAGTCCCTGGTCGATCTACGCCGAAGAAGAGCGCAGACAGGTCATTGCCCTTTTCAACCACCGCAGGTATGCGGCGGTGATAAGCATCATTGACGCGTGTTCCGCGAACCAGCAGTGTCCTGCAAGGATTTCCGACTATTTCGGTTTCGTGCGATCGTTTTCAGAAGCGTTCCTTCTCTGGGAACAGTTCATCCACAGAGCAGCTCTCAGGAAAATCGAGACAAGCATTCGTAAGTTTGAATCGTATGCAAGAAGATATACCGATCCTCCTCTAGGTGTGTTTGCACAGAATACTCAGAACTTGAGGTCATTTCTTGCAGACCTCGTTGAAAAAACATCGGGCACCCAGAAGAAATATGACATGAGCTTGGTGCAAGACCTTGTGAGCAATGCACGAAGAAGGATGTTGGACAAACGCTTTGACGATGCTGCAGCCCGTATATATCGGGCACTTGAGATGTACGGGCAGGTGTGCTTCACCGAGATGGCACATTGCAGCAATAGCGAGGTAAAACCTGATATTGTGCCGGAATCAATAAGGCATGAATTTATCAGAAGATATGAGAACCCTAGCAACCACAGGCTGAAGCTGCCCCTTCATGCAACATTCGTATTTCTGAAGGAAAAAGGGCATGATGCAGGATTGAGATTCTTTGAGCAGGCCACTTTGAAGAAGATGAAAGATATCCAGTCCAACCGGAATCAGTCCATACTCGCTCACGGCACCAAGCCGGTGAGTGAATATGAGATAGATTCCATGTTTGAGACGATATGTGAATTCCTGCAGATAAAGACGTTCATAGAATTCCCTGAACTGCCCTGGTAGATTGTTCTTCGACAATTGAATAATGAATGTACGCGACAAGAATATTTGATGGGGGTCGAGCATTCTCCAGCCCATGTTCTGATTGCCTGACGGCAATGTTGCGGTGTTTGCAAGCCTTGCGAGTACGGCGGTATGGTCACACCATGAATTGTTTCAATATGAACTCAATGATCATGCCGCAATCCCCTTCTCCCTTTTCCTTCAGCGAAACGGGTGGGGATTTTTTCCTGCCTGCGAGAGAGGATGTGGATTTGCGGAAAAGGAGCTACGAATGATCGTTTACATCAGAACCCAGGGAGCGAGGGTTATCAAGGAGGGGAGACACCTCCTCGTGAAAAAGGGCGGCGACACCTATCACACGCTCTTCACCTACAAGCTCAGCCAGATACTTGTCTATGGTAATGTGGAGATCACCCACAGGGCTTTGGCACAGATTCTGCGGCACAACATCGACGTGGTGTTTCTCACCTTTAACGGTCGATATCTGGGGAGGCTGGCATCGCAGGAGCCGCGCAATGTCTATCTGCGCAAGCGCCAGTGGCGGCTCCTCGATGACGAAAACTTCTGCCTGAAGTCGGCAAAGTCATTTGTCTCAGGGAAGCTGTCGAACATGGCCACCGTGCTCATGCGCATCAAGAGGACAAAGGGCATACCGGTTGCCGGAAGCAAGGCCAGAGAGATCATGGACATCCTGAAGATGCTCGACAGGGCCGAGTCCGTCAACAGTGTGCGGGGCTATGAAGGAAGAGGCTCAGCGCTTTATTTCGATGCCTTCCCGAAAGGATTCGTTGACGACTGGGGATTCACCCGCCGTGTCAGGAGGCCTCCCACTGATCCGGTCAATTCAGTGCTCTCCCTCCTCTATACATTCCTCATGAACCGTGTCTATGCAGCGGTTCGGGTTGCAGGCCTTGATCCCTATCCGGGCTCCCTGCACTCCATCGACTATGGCAGATACTCCCTGGTGCTCGACCTCATGGAGGAGTTCCGGCCGATTATCGCGGACACACTGGCGCTCTCGCTCTTCAATCTGAAGATACTGAAAAAAGACGACTTCACTGTTGAGAAGCCCGAGGATGATGTGCAGGAAGCGCCGAAGGAGGATAATATCGAATACATCCTCAAAGATCCTATAGGCCTCATGTCTGATACCGGCAATGCTCCCGATGTCATTGATCTCCCGGAGCAGAGGATGACGGAAACGCCTGCACAGGAAGTCTTGACCGCAAAATATCCTGTCAGGCTCACACCCGGCGCCTTTTCCCGGGTGATTGATGCCTTTGAGAAAAAGCTCACCACGGAATTCTTCTACCCCCCCGCTGACAGAAAACTCACCTATGCCGATGCCCTTGTCTACCAGGCAGGTCATTTCAGGAAAGTCATCGAGGGCGAGGCTGACATGTACCAGCCCATGCTGCTGAAGTAAATCGGAGGCGGGACCGTGATCACCCTCATCACCTATGACATTTCCAATGATGCCACAAGGGCGGCGCTGCACAGATTCCTCAAGGAGTTCGGGCTTAACACCCAGAAATCCGTCTTTGAATGCGACCTCGACGAACCTGCCATAAAGCGCATCCGAGCTTACTGTGCAGCGCAAATCGACATGAAGACCGACTCGGTAAGAATATACAGAATCTGCAGCAGGTGCCTTCGGAAGGTTCTGATCTCCGGCAAAGGCATGAAGCTCACCCAGCTCGATTACATGGTTGTGTAGGCATGAAAATAATTGTTGCTTACGACATATCCGGCCCTGATCGCCTGCGGCAGGTGGCGAAGATCTCGGAAGATTACGGCGTTCGGGTGCAAAAATCAATCTTCGAACTCGACGTCAGAGCCGGGACACTGCGCGAGATGAAGAACAGGATCGAAGCAGTCATTGATCCGGAGGTCGACGGCGTGAAATATTTCCTGCTCTGCGAGAAATGTGCGGCTTATATCCCAGATATCATCGGCAAGGGTATTTTTATTGATCCTGACGAGGAGTATCATGTGTACTGATTGGGGAGACAACTGATGTTCGGGTTTCAAAAAGTGCTCCGCAGACCTGACAGGGAATTCCCATTTTATTCTATCTCCATGATAATATGTATAAAGTTATCTGCAGCAAAAAAGAGGTGTGCGGAATATCAAATATCTCTTGAAGATCATGAGCTTACATGACAATTCAGAGAAGAAGGCTCTTGGATTTATATGGTGATTTACAAAAAAGCTCAGAAGGTATGCGGAAATGGGAAGGTATCCATTTATTATTCTTTGCCTTTTGGGTGGCGCTAAAGAAACTGACCTGATTTACGAAGGGATTGCGACGTGTTCGTGCGTCTTGCCGATATTTCAAAGGATTTGCCACAAAGAAACTGACCTGATTTACGAAGGGATTGCGACACATCTTCTGCCGCCTGACCAAAATCATCAAAGAAGACCAAAGAAACTGACCTGATTTACGAAGGGATTGCGACTCGCTGATCGCCTTGTCCAGATTATCGCATTTCTCGACCAGAAAGAAACTGACCTGATTTACGAAGGGATTGCGACACAAGGATCGGCGTGATACTCGTTCTCTGGAATATGAAAGAAACTGACCTGATTTACGAAGGGATTGCGACGCGACAAGGTGTTTGAATTGGAACACGGCAAGCAGGCAAAGAAACTGACCTGATTTACGAAGGGATTGCGACCCATGCGGTCTGCCTCCCGCTTCGCCTCCCGCAGCTCCCGAAAGAAACTGACCTGATTTACGAAGGGATTGCGACGGTCATTCGGGTGTTTGTGCGACCTGAGCCCGGAATACAAAGAAACTGACCTGATTTACGAAGGGATTGCGACGTGGGAATAACTTCGATTGCGTCAAATAGGTCCTGAAAGAAACTGACCTGATTTACGAAGGGATTGCGACTCCTGGGGTTATTTGTTGCCCTTCAGGACACCATAAAAAGAAACTGACCTGATTTACGAAGGGATTGCGACGCCATGAGGATTGCCGTTGTGATTATCGGGGCGGTCAGAAAGAAACTGACCTGATTTACGAAGGGATTGCGACGCCAAATCCTGCTGATCCATCGGCGTTGCCCTGCTTTCGGAAAGAAACTGACCTGATTTACGAAGGGATTGCGACCTTCTTGAGCCAGAGTTCCTTCCCATCCAAGGTCTTTTGAAAGAAACTGACCTGATTTACGAAGGGATTGCGACCATCCCAGATATCTTTCATTGAGAACACCCCACGTACAAAAAGAAACTGACCTGATTTACGAAGGGATTGCGACTCAAATTAGCTAACGCTAATTTGATGCTGTTTAAAAAAAAAGAAACTGACCTGATTTACGAAGGGATTGCGACTTATATAGGTATGACCTATCAGACCATACCATGGTGCGGAAAGAAACTGACCTGATTTACGAAGGGATTGCGACTTGCCGAGGATGTAATTGATATCCCTGTATATCCGCATAAAGAAACTGACCTGATTTACGAAGGGATTGCGACACATCACTTCCGTTCGTTACACATTTCATAGCTTTTAAAGAAACTGACCTGATTTACGAAGGGATTGCGACATCATTATGGTGAGCCATAATGACGATCCGAGTATGAGAAAGAAACTGACCTGATTTACGAAGGGATTGCGACGCGACTTTTTGCCGCTTTCCGTGTTAAGGTAATGTCAAACCGCAAAGAAACTGACCTGATTTACGAAGGGATTGCGACTCTTGACGTGAGCTTGCCTTCTTTTCTGTAACACTTCAAAGAAACTGACCTGATTTACGAAGGGATTGCGACGTTGCGCCGTGCCCTTTCCGTTGTCAGGCGACTCGGGAAAGAAACTGACCTGATTTACGAAGGGATTGCGACCCTTTCGCCATTGGCGGTTTGGTCGAAAAATCCGGGGAAAGAAACTGACCTGATTTACGAAGGGATTGCGACTTAAAAACCTGGCCGGTCGGCGCTCGTCGGTGGGAAAAGAAACTGACCTGATTTACGAAGGGATTGCGACCCATTGTGAACATTGGTGCTACCGCAACAGTTCCAGCAAAAAGAAACTGACCTGATTTACGAAGGGATTGCGACAGATATAAAACTAATCCTTTATTTTCCTCCATACTTCAAAGAAACTGACCTGATTTACGAAGGGATTGCGACCATCTTTCAGGTTTACTTTCAAGCTTGGAGCATCATACTAAAGAAACTGACCTGATTTACGAAGGGATTGCGACAATTCGGGCATGTACGGGTACACGCTGAACGTGGCCAAAGAAACTGACCTGATTTACGAAGGGATTGCGACTTGAGCCCCTGCTGTCGGAGGTCCCACGCCTGGCGCTAAAGAAACTGACCTGATTTACGAAGGGATTGCGACAGTAAACAAGTGGGTGCGGATTTTGCATCTCCCGACATCGGAAAGAAACTGACCTGATTTACGAAGGGATTGCGACGCGTGAGTGATGGACCGTGATATAACTCTCTGTTGCCGTGGAAAGAAACTGACCTGATTTACGAAGGGATTGCGACGTACACGCTGAACGTGGCCGCACATGAGTCCCAGACCTCGTAAAGAAACTGACCTGATTTACGAAGGGATTGCGACTCGAATCCAACGGATCTGCTTTGGCAGCGGCAAGGTTGGGAAAGAAACTGACCTGATTTACGAAGGGATTGCGACGCAAGGTCCGAGATGGTACATTTTTTTGTCCCTATCAAGTAAAGAAACTGACCTGATTTACGAAGGGATTGCGACGCTTGCTTCTTACATCGATAACAACATCAATTTTAAAATCAAAGAAACTGACCTGATTTACGAAGGGATTGCGACTTCCCAAATCTTTAGCCATTTTTTTCTGCTTTATCTTATAAAGAAACTGACCTGATTTACGAAGGGATTGCGACACAATAACTCACGATACTGAGTGTAAACGGGTTAGCCCATGAAAGAAACTGACCTGATTTACGAAGGGATTGCGACTATGCGCCTCCGAGGTATGCGTCTCCGAGGTTTGAAAAGAAACTGACCTGATTTACGAAGGGATTGCGACGCTGGAAAGCATATTCCGAAAAGCGGGATACATCGTTATTAAAGAAACTGACCTGATTTACGAAGGGATTGCGACAATTTATTTTTCCACGCCCTGAACTCCAGGAACTCAGTAAAGAAACTGACCTGATTTACGAAGGGATTGCGACATTTAGATATTACCTACTTTTTTGCAACCATGCCCCTAAAAGAAACTGACCTGATTTACGAAGGGATTGCGACTGCGGACACTGCCGTCCGCCTGCACCTGCTCGACGCTCTCAAAGAAACTGACCTGATTTACGAAGGGATTGCGACTTGGCTTAATTATATAGGTATGGCCTATCAGACCATACCAAAGAAACTGACCTGATTTACGAAGGGATTGCGACGCTGGTTATAATCAGGCAATCCGCTGCTGTTTGGTATAAAAGAAACTGACCTGATTTACGAAGGGATTGCGACTTGTCTAACTGTTGCCTATTATAATTGCGTAATCGGCAAAGAAACTGACCTGATTTACGAAGGGATTGCGACGTCACGGCCTGAAAAACATTCTCAACATCTTTTGCCGCATAAAGAAACTGACCTGATTTACGAAGGGATTGCGACCCGGAGAACCCCTTGCATTTGTCCCGGTGAGCCCTCGGAAAGAAACTGACCTGATTTACGAAGGGATTGCGACCCTTGAGGAGTTCAGCAATTAACGGAGTTTCCCATAAAGAAACTGACCTGATTTACGAAGGGATTGCGACATGTTGAAAAAGTTTTCGATTTCGCAGTGGATCGGTGTTAAAAGAAACTGACCTGATTTACGAAGGGATTGCGACCCATCCCGCAGTTTTCGTTTCCCGGTTGCCCTCTTTGAAAGAAACTGACCTGATTTACGAAGGGATTGCGACGATAGTCCTCCGGGTCTATGCCCTCATCAAAACACCGGAAAGAAACTGACCTGATTTACGAAGGGATTGCGACTTCGTGGCTGCTGAATGGTCGCCCGTGTTCGTGGCTGCTGAAAGAAACTGACCTGATTTACGAAGGGATTGCGACTCTCCAGTTCATTTTTTCCCTCCTCTCTCGATTTTGTAAAGAAACTGACCTGATTTACGAAGGGATTGCGACGGCAGGTATCTGTCTGCCCGATTCAGTCTGAACCATGCCAAAAGAAACTGACCTGATTTACGAAGGGATTGCGACACAGGAGATTTGTGACTCCATCACATCATTGAGTGAGAGAAAGAAACTGACCTGATTTACGAAGGGATTGCGACGCACGTCTATTGCCTGTATCCTATCGGCCTTGTCCTTGAAAGAAACTGACCTGATTTACGAAGGGATTGCGACACTTGCTCGCCCCGTCGATCACAATACCGTTTTCTCCAAAGAAACTGACCTGATTTACGAAGGGATTGCGACACTTGCTCGCCCCGTGCCTTTACAAACGCTTTCGCTAAAGAAACTGACCTGATTTACGAAGGGATTGCGACTGATTTTTCTCCATGCGGCTTCAACCATTTGATCGTGCAAAAGAAACTGACCTGATTTACGAAGGGATTGCGACGGATCAATCGTTGATACGATAAAACCATCCTTGCCATAAAGAAACTGACCTGATTTACGAAGGGATTGCGACCAATGTTTCCGGTCTCGTTGTCCTCAAACCTATTGAGAAAGAAACTGACCTGATTTACGAAGGGATTGCGACCAGGTTCTCCAGCCGAGTGATAAACTCTGCCTCAGTAAAGAAACTGACCTGATTTACGAAGGGATTGCGACCCATCTCTCAGCGAATTCCGCATTCAGCGCGTCTAACTGCAAAGAAACTGACCTGATTTACGAAGGGATTGCGACTTTGCTACATTGTGCATTTGGTCAACTTGTCGGACAAAAAGAAACTGACCTGAAAAAAGACGAACCAAAGGATACACCGGATGGCTTTCATCCGCCGATGATCTGCACGTCGAGCGGATAGATGGAGGCGATCAGAATGAATATCCCAAAAATGCGCCGGGCAGGAAATCATGATCTGCCTGTCCTCCAGAAAATCCGGGCAGCGGCCTTTACGCCGGTTTCTGCCTCGTTCTGCAAAATGCTTGGCGAATCGCTCTACGAGCTGGTGCAGGCGCGCGAGGATGAGGCCCAGCCGGAACTGCTGGCTTCTCTCCTGGCACATGGGTCTCCCTGGGAGCTTTTCGTTGCCGAGGTGGCCGGTGAGGTCGCAGGGTTTGTCGCGCTTCGGCTGAATCAGGAAACACTGGTTGGCGAGATCGGGCTCAATGCGGTCCATCCGGACCATGCCGGCCAAGGGATCGGCACTGCCATGTACGAGTTTGCGCTGTCGCGGATGAAGGCCGGCGACATGCGCGCGGCAACCGTCGCAACCGGCGGCGACGAGAGCCATGCGCCGGCTCGCCGGGCTTATCGAAAGGCAGGCTTTGCAAGGCAGATTCCGAGCGTCTGGATGTGCCGCGAGCTGTAGCCGGCCCTGCTGCACTGCTGCGGACCGGAGCCGGCGGCCGTACGGGCTGCGCCCTTGACCCTGGCGTCAGGAATCGGGTTTGTGGGTGAGGGAACAGTTGGAATCCTGGTTTTCATCACTATTACTATAATCTGGCCCATTATCATAAAGAAGATGTCACAAGGAGGAATATCGCATGAAATTTGAAATCCCCCACCCGCTCAAGGTCGAGCATGAAGAGCTTCACGAGAGCTTGCGCAGAGCCACGAAGGAGAACGGCGAACTCGGTGAGGCTGCAAGGGCTGTTGCCGGGCTGCTGCACCCGCACTTCATCAAGGAGGAGGAATATGCACTGCCTCCGCTCGGGCTGCTGCGCGATCTGGCCGGCGGCAGGGTGACTCCTGATATGAAAGACGTGCTCGGGCTGACTGACCGGCTCAAGGCGGAACTCAGCCAGATGCTTGCAGAGCACAAGTCGATTGTTGCGGCGCTCGAGAGGCTGTCCGAAGCGGCGAAGAAGGCAGGCAAGATGGAATATGCAGAGTTCGCCGAGGCCCTCATGCTCCATGCTAAGACCGAGGAAGAGGTGCTCTACCCCGCCTCGATCCTGATCGGAGAGTACGTGAGGGAAAAGCTGGGGTTGCGGTAGCCCTGGGCGCACGCTCAGGCGTTAAAGGCAAATTCCGCGATCGGCTCCATACGTTGAGCGATGCAGCGGCCTGACAATCGCTCGCACCCGGACAGCAGAAAGCGGTTCTCCCCATTCTTCATTCGTTGATGCCCTGATGTTGGCTGGCGGTGATACCGCCGGAAGAATGATTATACCCTTTCCTGCTGGAGCTGGTTTCTTTTGTTTGATGATATTCCCGATCGGGAAAACATGAGGTGAGCGTGATGGACAAAACAAAACTGCCCTTCAATGAAATGACTGTCACGCGCAAAAGGATATCGGCAGGCTGATCAGAGCCATGCGCAAGGAGAGCGGCATTACCCAGAAACAGGCGGCGGGCATGTGTAATGTGGGGGTCAGGTTCTTCTCCGAATTGGAGAACGGAAAGCCGACACTGGAGATAGCAAAGGTGATGAAAGTTCTTGAAGCCTTCGGCCTCCAATGTGTGATCAAGGCAAGAGGGTAAGACTGAATGAAGCTCGGCGTATTCAGGGATACCCGTCTGGTCGATCAGGTCTGGCTCGACGATAGGCAGAATCTTGTCTTCCAGTATGACAAGGCCTATATCGATTCCGAATATGCCCACCCCTTGTCATTGAGGCTCCCCTTGCGGGAAGCTCCCTATGAGAATGATGAAGCACGGCCCTTCTTTTCGAATCTCCTCCCCGAGGGGGATATCAGGGAACTCATTGCAAAAGTGGTTCATGTGTCAAAAAATAACGACTTCGCTTTGTTGAGAGAGATCGGCGGAGAGTGTGCTGGTGCCGTCTCCATCCTTCCCGAAGGACGCACCCCTCTCGATTCCGGCGGATACCAGGAGATATCCTGGGACGATCTTGAAGATTTGCTCGAGGGCAGGGCAAAGAAACCGCTGCTAGCAAGCAGAAAAGATCTCAGGCTTTCACTGGCAGGAGTGCAAGACAAGCTCCCGATATACCTATCCGCTGGCAAGCTGCATCTTCCAACCGAGAATGCTCCGAGCTCGCACATATTGAAGCCCCAGATCAGGGGATTTTATGATACGGTGCATAACGAAGCCTTCTGCATGATGCTGGCAAAAAGAATTTTCACCCCTTCTTCCCGTATCCCTGAGGTATCCATTCTGCATGGAAAACGAGGGAGGTCCGGGTCTCAAAGAGTGCTTCGCCCTCTTGTCAAGGGTCAGTACACAACCCCTTGTTGACCGGCTGCATTTGCTCAAGTGGGTTGTATATAATTTCATTATTGGAAACAATGATGCGCATGCAAAAAACCTTGCGATACTCTTCCTCGATGGCAAGCCCGTGTTGGCGCCGTTCTACGATCTGATATGCACACAGGTGTATCCTGAGCTTTCAAAAAAGATGTCTATGAGAATAGGCGGAGAGATTCGCCATGAATACGTTCACTTGCGGCATTGGGAACGGTTTGCTCAGGAAATCAATGTCAAAGAAAAATTGGTGATCGAGTTGTTGAAAGAATACTCTATCTCCATCCCCAACGAGGCTAGGGCACTTGCTGAAGATTTCACTCGTCTCCACGGCAGGAGAGAGATCCTTGACCGGGTAGTGGATATGATCCATCGCAACTCGGAAGCAGTCAGAAAATATGGGTAGATCGGGGATGTAAATCGAAGACGGGTTCACATTCGTTTTCCCGAAAGGTTGGGAGGACAGCGCTCGATCAGCCAACCATGATGATGGCTTACAGCCGCCGGCCGGCGGGCTTAAAAAACGTGCAACAAAGGAGCATCGAATGGCTTAATGTTTTTAAAATTGAGGGAGGAGATAAACAGCATTGTGGAAGGCTGGAGCACCAGGCTGGCTGCCCTGCCGTTTGAAGTGATAACCGAACGCAGAAACAGCCGGAACAGAACTGGCCATAGACCGCTGTTGGATGCGCGCTGCCGGCAATGCGGCTCATTCCGCATCGGGTTCGGCGGGAATTGCATTCAGCAAAACCGAGCGTATCTCATTCTCCTCGCTCGCATGGGCAAGAACGGTAACTTGGTCCCACCCGCGCAACTGCGTCGACCCTTTCGGAATAATCAATTCTCTTCCGCGTGTGATCAAGGTGATCACCGCACCGGGTGGCAGCGGCAGATCGGCGATGGTCGCACCGGGTGCGCCTTCAGGGCCGGGAAGATCGACCACGATCAAATCGTAGTCGCTGTCGCTCATGGTCACGAGCTCGAGATTGAATAGAGGCGTGGGGCGCAAGGGGCGGACCAGACCGAGCCATCTCGCAAACACCCCCAGGGTGCTCCCCTGCACACCGATCGACAGAAGAACGGCAAAGAACACCAGATTGAACACCTCTTGACCAATAGCCATGCCCGCCGCCGCAGGATAGGTGGCCAGAATGACCGGAACCGAGCCCCTGAGCCCTGCCCAGGCTATGAAGATCTTTTCCTTCCACTTCAGGCCCATCCTTACTGTGCCGAGCCCGACCGCAAACGGGCGTGCGATGAAGGTCAAGACCGCAAAGAGGATGATTCCTTCGTGCCATAGTTCCGCCCATTGGTGAGGGAAGACTTGAAGACCCAGCAACACGAACATTCCGATGTTGGCCACTGTTGCGAGAGCCGCCGAGAAATTCGCCACCCCCTGTTTGTGGACGAAAGGTCTGTTGCCCATGATATAGCCGGCGATGAAGACCGCCAGCATCCCGCTGGTTTTGATCGATTCTGCAACTCCATACACGAGGAGCACGATCCCCAATGATAGAACATAATAATGGCCGCGGTCTTGAAGGCTGAGACGATTGAACAGCCACAACGCCCCGCGCGCCAGCAGCCACCCCACCAGCGGCGCTACGGTGAATTTCCAGACAAAGACAATCCCCGTCATCAACCACGCCGAATGAGCGGAAGTGAGCACGCCGATCGCCGCCACGGTGAGGATGATCGCCATCGGGTCGTTGGTGGCGCTTTCGATTTCGGTAATCGATGTCACTCGTTTCTGCAGAGGCTTCCGTCGAAGAATCGAGAAGATAGCGGCTGCGTCGGTAGACGAGATAATGACCGCGAGCAACAATGCCTTTTCAAGGGGCCAGCCAAGAAGTGTATATAAAACGCTGAAGGTTGCAGCTGCAGTCAGGACAACACCCCACGTGGCCAGTCCGCCTGCCGGCAAGGCAACATCCTTGAAGTCCGACCGCCTGGTCGAAAAGCCTCCTTGAAACAGAATGAACACCAAGGCGAGATTGGCGACCTTGTTGGCAAGCTCGATGTCGTCGAAGTACCAGAGATTGAGGACATCACTGCCGGAGACAATCCCTGCGCACAGGGCGATCAGAATGACCGGCACACTCCATCGATCGAGCCATACCGCCGCCAGAACGACAGCGATCAGAATCAGCGGTCCAACAACATATATGACGTCCATGGGTTGTCTCTAGCTCCTGCAATTGAGCGCATCCAAATTCACCAACAGAATTCACCATCATCCAGGGCCTCACCGGCGGATATCGACGAGCGCTGCCGGTACGCCTGCACCCGCCTGCATGTCGTCACCAGCTTTGCTCAGGAAGGCATCTACGCACTCTTAGGTCTTCATAACAGGCACATCGCGGGACCTCGCCGCGTTCGATGCACGCTTGCCGCCACTGGCAAGATCCGGTTGCAGTGATCCGGCCTGCCCCTCTTGTTTGCGTGCCTTACGAATGAGTTCATCGAAGTCCTTCATCAATAGAGCTTCTGTTTGATGACGACTATTGCTGTTGCCGGATTTGCCAAATTTCTCTCCCGACGATAATACCTTACCGGCAAGTGTATAGAATCAACAGCCCTTATGGCAAGTCAAAAGATCACTATGAGTCCCGAAGCCGGCCCAAAATTCTCTGGCCGCTGAAAGGCCGCGACAGGGGGCCGTAGACGTATGATCGAGGAGGACGGCACCGGCCTGCTCAAGACCTTCACCAAGGTGCGGCCTCATCGATCTTCCGGCCTTGCCTCCAGTTCCCGGGACGGCAATGGACGATGGTGAAGGTGATGAAGATCTCCTTAAGGGATGAGGCAAGCGGCCAAGAGCAGGCAGGCGAGAGAACGCTGTCGACTCCTAGACTCGGCAGGCAAGGGAGTGCCCCAAGAATTTCCGCAATTACGGCAGAGCTCAGCCCTCAGGTGGGGATCAGGCCATTATTCTTCTTCGAAGCGCTTCTGACACTCGGGGCACAGGCCGGAAACCGGTAGGGGACGGACCCGGTTCTCACCAGCCGGCTCGATCCACGATCCGGAGCTCCGGCGAAACCCTCCGCCTACCAGATCTGGCCTCCCCCTCCCAACACCCTGCTCAACGTACTCCCGGTAGAGCTCCCTGCCCCTGTCAACAGCCTTTGCAAAGTGCGCCGGCACAAAGTACGTGTCCTGCCACGACTTAGTGCTCCTTCCCATGATCGCGCTGTGGCTGGTGTAGGGGTATGCATCGAGCTCTGGCATACCACCGACTATCCCCGCCCTGAGCGGATTGAGGTGAATGTAGCGCACCAGCTCCAGCAGGTAGGGCTCTTCCTGGCAGAGTATCGACTTGTAGCGGTTCTGGAACAGGCTCCCGTGACGCCTATACTTCCGGTTGAAACGCACAGCATACCCGGTCAGGAGCCTCCGCATGAGCGTGGCTATGGGAACGTCTCCGGTCCTTATGAGAAGGTGGACGTGGTTGGGCATCAGCGCCCAGGCGGCGGAGGAAATCGTCGCGGTCGTCATCTCCGGCAAAGATCTCCCGGCGCTCTCCGCGGACAATGATATGGTGCAACGCTCCTGCCGCGTCTATTCTCGATCCCCCCGGCATGGTGGCAGGATACCGCCTTCGGAATTGCCAGGCAAGTTAATTACTCATGGCCGTCCCCTTGGCCCCTCCTGCGGATCAGCCTCTCCTGGAACCTCTTCCATACGGGATCCCCAGCACGCGCATGCGATGCCTGAGGGTGCTCGGGTTCACACCCAGCAGCTCGGCCGCACCGCCCTTCCCCTTGACCCTGCCGCCCGCGATCCCGAGTACTTCCTGGATGTGCCGTCTCGTGGCCTCATCGAGGGTGAGGACCGTCCTGCCGGGGTCAGTGGCAGGCCGCCCAGCCTGCGATTCGGAATGCGGGTGGAACTCCTCGAAGTCAAGCGGCCGCGACAGGTCCGTGAACCGCATCCGGATCAGCGAGCGCTCGACGATGTTCTGCAGCTCACGCACGTTGCCCGGCCAGTCATAGGCCATGAGCCGCTCCATGGCGCCCGGCGCCAGTTCCGGAACGACCCGCAGGTTGAGCTCTCTCGCCTTGCTCTTGATGAAGTAGTGAACCATCTGGGGGATGTCGGCCTTTCTCTCCCGAAGAGGCGGGATATGGATCGGAAACACGTTGAGCCTGAACCAGAGGTCCTCGCGGAAGGAGCCCTCCTTCACCAGTTCCTCGAGGTCCCGGTGGGTTGCGGCGATCACCCGCACGTCCACCTTGATCGGGCTCGTGCCGCCGACCCGCTCGATTTCCTTCTCCTGCACCACGCGAAGCAGCCTCACCTGGACGGAGGCAGGCAGGTCCCCCACCTCGTCCAGGAATATGGTCCCCTTCTGCGCCCGCTCGAAGCGCCCCGGCTTCCGGGAAACGGCCCCGGTAAAGGCCCCCTTCTCGTGCCCGAAGAGCTCGCTGTCGATGAGCCCCTCGGGTATGGCGCCGCAGTTGATCTTCACGAACGGGCCTTCGCTGCGGGGCGACGAGTAGTGGATCCGGTTGGCGATGATCTCCTTGCCCACCCCGGTCTCTCCCAGCAGCAGCACCGGGGTATTAAGCGGCGCGACCTGGGACACGGCCTCCATCACCCCGCTCAAGCCCCCGTTCGCACCGATGATCTCGGTGTCCGCCGATTGGTTCAGCTCGCGGCGCAGCCGGCGGATGTCCTGGGAGAACAGGTCCTTGATGTTCACGATATCGTGGTACTGCAGGCTGTTTGCCATGGCGATGGAGAAAGGTTTCTCCAGCAGCTCGATGAGGTGCGCGTGCTCCTCGGTGTAGCGGTTGCGCCCGCGAACGAAGAAGTCGATCTGCCCCAGCCTCTGCCCCTTGAACCTGGTGAACAGCAACAGGCTCGACTTTTCGATGAGCCCGAGGGTGCGCCATATGATGAAGGGTATGAGGTACTCCTCGGTATCGTTGAATATCCTGACTGAGGTCTTCACCCGGCTGAGCAGTTCGGGCGCCTCAGGGGGCATGGGGATGTTCGTCACCTCTTCGTTCAAGGGGATCTCGGACTTTACGGCCATGATGACGAAGGACCTGCTCTTCTCGTCGAAGTAGCTCACCACGACCCCGTCCAGGGGAATGTAGCCCTTCAGGTAGTCCAGGCACTCCTGCGCCACCTCGCCGATGTCCAGGCTGCTGCAGATGCGGAGCGTGGCCTGGTTGAAGAAATCCCGCTCATCTACCATGATGCCTCTCCATGATGCTAAAGTGGAATATTTGACACCGTAACACATAAGTGCCGGATACGCCACTTTATTTTTGCCAAATGTGGCACTTTTCACTCCACGATCTGTCTATGCGCTTGAATTATCTGAATATAATTCATGGCACGCGTGTGGCAAATACGCCTGGCGGGGCACATCTTCTCCAAAACCAAAAAACGGAGGTACTGCATGAAAAAGAAAAACGGGTGTGATGAAGGACGCCGAAACTTCCTGAAGGGATCCCTGGCAGCCGGTGCTGCAGGGCTGGTTGTGGGAGTGGGCGGGGTCGCCCCCAAGGCCGCCCAGGGTGCCGCAGCGCCGGGCGGCGATTCGCAGGCCAAAGGCGGGAAGTACTCGTTCGAGAACCCGCCGGCCCCGATCCCCGACAGCCAGATCAAGACGAAAAAATCTGCCGATGTAGTCGTACTGGGCGCCGGGCTGGCCGGGTTGTGCGCTGCCTATGCAGCCGCCGACAAGGGGGCCAAGGTCGTACTGCTCGAGAAGAGGAACACCTTTACCTATCACGGCGGGTGGAACGCCTCGATCGGCGACCGCCTGCACAAGGCAATGAACGTGGAGGTACCCAAGGACAAGGTCCTGGCCGAGGCAATGCGCTTCGGCGCCTATCACCCCAACCCGAGGCTCATAAAGCTCTGGATGGACGAGAGCGGGCGGGTGATGGACAGGCTGCTCGACATGGCCGATGCCGCCGGTATCAAGTATATGCTGGACACGAACAACAAGTCGTACTGGCCCTACACCGAGTTCCCCCTCGCCGTCCAGTTCCTGCCGGGCTGGAACTTTACGCTGTGCAGCATGATCGAGAAGAACGTGAAGGCAAAAGGCGTCGAGATGCTCTATGAAACCCCAGCCGTTCAGCTGATCCGCAAGGGAGGCAAAGGCAAGGTGACCGGCGTGATCGCCAAAGGAAAGGAAGGCTACATACGGATCGATGCCAGGAAAGGCGTGATCATCTGCACGGGCTGCTACGTCAACAACCCGGAGATGCAGGCGAAGTACTCGCCCCGCGCCCTGCGCGTGGTCGGACACGCCTACCCGGAGGAATCCAATACCGGTGACGGCATCCTCATGGGCATGTGGGTCGGGGGCGTGAAGCAGGAGGCCGACTGCCCCATGCTCTGGGACGGCTTCACCTCCCTGCCGGGCGGCTACACAAGCAAGGTGGTGAGCCTCGCGCGCCAGCCGTTCCTGTACATCAACCAGCTGGGCGAGCGCTATGCCAACGAGGACGCTCCCTTCGGGTACACCGCGAACCAGGATATGAAGCAGCCGGGCGGCCAGAAATGGACCATCTGGGATGCGAACTGGAACACCGACAAGGAGAAGTTCGGGGGCACGGTCTGTGAGAACATGCATCTCCCTCCGCTCTGGAACGACAAGAGCTACCAGAACTTCAAGGACAAGGGCGTCATCATAGAGGCTGACACCCTCGAAGGGTTGGCCGACAAGATGGGCGTGCCGCGGGACACCTTTGTCGCCACGGTGAAGCGGTACAACGAGCTCGTCAAAAAGGGCGTGGACGAGGACTTCGGCAAGGACCCCGCAAAGCTCACCGCGATCGCCAAGGCCCCGTTCGGCGCCGCCAAGACCGGTCCGGGCCTGCTGGTAACCTGTGACGGGCTGCGCATCAACACCGAGCTGCAGGTCCTCGATGCAAAGGGCAACCCCATCCCCGGCCTCTTTGCAGCCGGCAACGCATCAGGGGACTTCTTCGCCAACGACTACCCCATCACCACTACCGGCATCAGCCACGGCCGGGCGTACACGTTCGGTTGGCTGGCCGGTGAGCGGGTTGCCGGGCTGAAGGGCTGACGATGGATGCGCCGCTGACTGGAACACGCAGGACAAGAGATGAAGCCAGCCCGCAAGGACCACCGGAGGCGCGCGTGAAGAGCGGATGCCTGATTGCCCGCAAGCTCGGATGGGCCGGAGCCCTCTGCCTGGCCGGGGCGCTGCTGATCATGCTCGCCTCATCGGATGCAGCCTGGTCTCAGGGGGGGCCTGGGGCGGAAGGGCTACTGGAGCAGGTGCACCGGGATGCAGGGATAACCTGCGCCCGGTGCCACGGGGAGAAACCCTCGGAGCCCGTTCCTACCGCGGTCTGCGCGGGTTGCCACCCAAACGTCAAGGAGCCATCACCATCCGGCGACCTGCACAACCCCCACGATTCCCACATGCCCTTTCCCGACTGCTCGAGCTGCCACCACGCGCACAAGCCTTCGGAAAACCAGTGCAACAACTGCCACAACTTCGAGTTCAAGATGAGATGAGGTGACCGGCTGGCTCCGATGAAAGGCAAACGGGCCTTGGTTCCTGTAACGGGAACCAGGGGCCACTTAACCCTCCCGGCGGGGTGGACCGGGATGTCGAAAGGCTTCCCGAGGGTCGTCAGTGTGGGAGGGGTCAGGTCTCAACATGTGACAATATCCCAAAAGATACCAGATATGTTCAACAAGGAATATTGTCAAATGTTGAGACCTGACCCCAGGATTCCCTGACTGAGCGGAGCGAGTTTACGGGGCCGCCCTGGAGTCGAGGCGGAGATGTTTCTTCACAGAGGTTAGAAGAGCCTCTTCTATCCCGGTGCCACTCGAAGGTTCGCCCATCCCTGATTTTTATGTTTTACTTGGTATTCACCCGAATTTTCACTTCTGCCTGGCTATGATGTGCTCATGAAAACTCGGCAAGGAGATGGTGAGAGGGCTGTGCTGAATTCAACGAAAAGCAGACTCGATCGGGCTTCACGACGGCACGCGAGAATCGGGAAGCTATGCGCAGAGCATCTGCTGGAGCCTCATGAAAAGCTCGCCCAGGGCATTCGAGAGCCTGATGTTCTCGTTCGAGCCTCTTCTGATGCTGCGCAGGCAGGATACCGCTTCCTCCAGCTCCAGATAGTCCACGCCCCGCAGAGGAAGCCGCTTGAGCTCCTCGTTGACGAGATCTCCTCCGCCGTGGAGAAGCACGAAAAGGTCCCGGATAAGAGACTCGGCAAGGAGAACGAAAAGTGGCAGAAGCTCTCCCCCTTTCTCCTGGGACGGGAAATACCTGTTGACGAGGCGCACCGGATCGCCCTCCAGGAGGGCCTGGAGGATCTCGGACCTGACACTGAGCACCTGTGCTTCATCGAAATCTTTGAGCCCGCCCAGGGTCCCGCAGGTGAGCCGCAGTATGTAGGGGTCAGTCGGCCCTTTCGAGGATGCGACTGCATCGAGCGGGGTGAATCGGAGGACCTGGCATCGGGAGACGATCGTGGGGAGCAGCAATATCGGGTTGTGAGTCACCAGAACGATCAGGGTTGCGCCAGGCGGCTCCTCCAGCGTCTTGAGCAGGGCGTTCGCGGCAGGGTTATTCATCCGCTCGGCGGGCTCGATCACCACGAACCTGAAACGCGCCTCGAAGGGCTTGAGACTCACTTCGGAAATCACGCCCCGGATATGTTCGATCGTGATCACCGTCCGATTGTCGGACGGCCCGACCATTATGAAATCCGGATGGGAGCCGCTGTCCATCTTCACGCACGACCGGCACGCATCACACGCATCGCCCGGGCTGTCAAGGCAGTTGACCGCCTTGAAAAACTCCCTCGCGACCATGGTCTTGCCCACGCCCGCCGGACCGGCGAAGAGCAGCGCGTGCGGGAGCTTCCCTGTCAGGACAAAGGTCCGCAGCGTGCCGATCAGGCTCTCGTGCCCGACGATATTCCTCCACATATACCACTTCATATATCAAGAGGAAGAAACGGGCAATCCCGATATCCTCGCAGCTGAGGCCTTCCGCTTGCGCGTTTCTCCAGCGTGATCCGGTGAGAGCCGTGAGCGAGAGACCGGAGACCTTGCCCGATCCAGGGTATGCCATGGAAATCCTTCATTATCGCCCGATCAGCAATGGCTTGACTTGATCATTGGTTTTCAGATAATAGCCTATGCTCTAAGATAGTAAGGATACGGAAGGGAGAACAGATGAGGAGATACCGTACGGAGAATCTGAGAGACGTAGTCATTCTATCTCACTCGGGGGCCGGCAAGACATCCCTGGGTGAAGCGCTCCTGTTCAACGCGAAGGCGACCACGCGGCTGGGGAAGGTACTCGAGGGCAATTCCGTGCTCGATTTCGAGCCAGAAGAGCAGAAACGGCAGTCATCCATCTTCAGCGCGCTCCATACCTATAAATGGAAAAATGTGGGCACCCTCATTCTCGACACCCCGGGAGATCCGAACTTTTCGTCCGAGGCCATTCTCGGACTCAAATCAGCAGACAACGCCGTCTTTGTCATCGACGCCATCGATTCCATCAAACCCCATTCCGAGAACCTGTGGGGGCTCGCGAGCAAGGAAGGCATAGCGCGCATCTGCTTCATCAATAAAATGGACCGCGAGCGGGCGGACTTCGACCAGGTTCTCAGAGACATAGCAGAGGTCTTCGAAATCAAGCCCCTGGTGCTGACCCTGCCCATCGGGGCCGAGGACAAGTTCGCCGGCGTCGTCGACATCCTCAAGAAGAAGGCGTATCTCTATGAGAAAGACGGCTCCGGCAAATTTACCGAATCCGATATTCCTGCGGACATGCAGGACACGGTCGAGGAGATCTACGGAAGAGTAGTGGAAGATCTGGCGGAGGTCGACGACGCGCTGATGGAAAAGTATCTCGAAGGCGGTGAGCTGACCGCCGAAGAGCTCGCGTCGGCGCTGTCATCAGGGCTTGCCCAGGGCAACTTCCTGCCGGTGTTCGCGGGGTCCGCGCTGCTGAACATGGGCGTGCAGCCCCTCATGGACTTCATCAATGCTTCGGGGCTCACTCCCCAGCAGAGAAAGCTTCCTGAGCTCAGCAACAAACAGGGCGAAACGCGTCCGATCAAGGCCTCGGAGGATGAGATGTTCTGCGGGTATGTCTTCAAGACCATGAGCGACCCGTACACCGGAACGCTGAGCATCATCCGCTGCTATTCCGGAACTCTGACTCCCGACTCCTCGGTCTTCAACTCCTCGAGAGACGTCAAGGAAAGGATCGGTACACTGCTGCAGCTGGAAGGAAAGGCCCAGAAACCGCTGGAAGAAGTCGGTCCCGGCGATATTTTCGCCATCGCGAAGCTCAAAGAGACCAAGACCGGAGACACACTGCTCGGCGAGTCATCGGAATACGTACTGCCTTCCCCGGAATTTCCCGAAACCATCATGAGCATGGCGGTCAACCCCAAGACCAAGGCGGATGTGGACAAGATCATGCCCGCGCTGCAGAAGCTCATGGACGAAGATCCGGTGCTCGAGGTGCATCGCGATGAGCAGACAGGCGAGTTCATCCTCTCAGGTCTGGGACAGCTCCATATAGAAATCGCGGTGGACAGGCTGAAGCGGCGCTTCGGCGTGGAGGTGGAGCTCAAGACCCCCAAGGTGCCCTACAAGGAGACCATTACCGGGTCGTGCAGGGTCCAGGGCAAGCACAAGAAGCAGACCGGCGGCCACGGCCAGTACGGCGACTGCTGGATCAAGGTGGAACCTCTCGAAAGGGGCCAGGGCTTCGAGTTCGTGAACGCCATCGTGGGAGGAGTCATACCAAAACAGTATATCCCCGCGGTGGAAAAGGGCATCGTGGAGTCCATGCAGAACGGTCCGCTGACCGGAAACCCGGTGGTGGACGTGAAGGTAACGCTGGATTTCGGCTCGTACCACGAGGTGGACTCTTCCGAAATGGCATTCAAGATCGCGGGCTCGCTCGCCTTCAAAAAGGCGATGGAAGAATGCCGGCCCATACTGCTGGAGCCCATCATGAACATCACGGTGGTGGTCCCGGAGGAGAGCATGGGCGATGTCATGGGCGACCTCAACAGCCGGAGGGGAAAGATCGAGGGCATGAACGCCCGGGGCAAGTATCAGGAGCTCAAGGCGCAAGTCCCCCTTGCGGAGGTGCTCACCTATGCGCCGAACCTCACTTCCATGACTTCCGGCCGAGGCACGTACACCATGAGCTTCTCCCACATGGAGCCGGTGCCCTACAACATTCAGGAAAAGATCGTGGCGGAGGTGAAAGCGGCAAGAGATGGAAAGTAACGGAACAGATGCAACGAAGACGTTGTTCCAGTCCATCCAGGCCATGAGCGTCTCCGAGAAGATGGACCTGGCTCGCAAAGGCAGCAAGGAAGCCCGGTCTATCCTCATACGGGACTCGAACAAGCTGGTTCAGCTCGCGGTCATACAATCACCCAAAATCACCGAGGGCGAGGTGCTGATGATCGCCGGCAACCGGCAGATCAACGAAGAGGTGCTCAAGCACATCGCCATCAGCCGGGACTGGCTGAAGAATTACCAGATACGGGTCGCCCTGGCGAATAATCCCAAGACCCCTCTGCCCGAAGCGCTCAAGCAGGTCCAGTTCCTGAAGGAGCGCGAGCTCGCCCAGCTGGCGAAATCCAAATCCGTGCCGCGGGCCCTTGTCGTTGTCGCCGCCCAGCGGCTCAAGCAGGTGAAGAGATGAACCGAGCAGGAGTACTCACATTAAGCGATAAGGGATCCAAGGGCCAGCGGGAAGACAGGAGCGGAGAGATCCTCAAACGCATGCTCTCCGACTTGGGGCTCACCATCGACCGCTACGAGATCATTCCGGACGAGGAAGAGCTGATCAGGGACATGCTCATCAAATGGACCGACGAGCTCTGCCTCGATCTGATCGTGACTACGGGCGGCACCGGCCTCTCCCCACGGGACGTCACCCCCGAGGCCACCCTTTCCGTGATCGAAAAACGCATATACGGCATGGAGGAGGTCATGCGGAGGAAGAGCCTGGCAAAGACTCCCCATGCCATGATCTCCCGGGCCGTCGTAGGGGTTCGGAAGAAGACCCTGATCGTCAACCTACCGGGAAGCCCGTCGGGCGTTCAGGACTGCATGGAGAGTATCTCCCCCGCTTTGAACCATGCCCTTTCCAAGATCGGCGGGGACATGAGCGAATGCGCCCCGCCGAGGTAATGAGGCGACCCTCAGGCCAAGCTGCGGGGAGAGCAGTTTGATCATCCTCCCTTCCCCTACAGAGGGGAGGCGGGAAAGGGATGACCCCGCATGAAAGCAGCGGGGCACCTTCTGAATAATCGTTATCATGTAAAGGTGCCGAGCCTGCGTGCCGATCCTGTAGTGATATGAATCATGCACAGGAGGAGGGCGGTTGAGGCTCAGGCGTGATCCCCGCTACATAGCCGGTCCCCGCGATCCGGGAAAATTCGTGCGGTTCCAGGATTTCCAGGGCGTGGAGCGCACCTGCAGGGTAAGAGATTTCTCCCGAACCGGACTTTCCTTTTTCCTTGAAGACGGCAGCCTCATCTTCCGCATCGGAGACATTGTCGAGCTGCATTTCTTCTCCGTTGACAAAGAGGTGCATTCGGGGGCTGCCACCATCATCCACATCCAGGACGAATGTCTCGACAAGAAGGTGATATCCAGGATCGGCTGCCACTTCGAAAACGCCATGGATATATCCACCATCATCCGTGCGGACAAGGTCACCATGCTCAAGACCGAGTATAGAGACTTTATCCAGTCTCTGGCCGTGGAAGACAACCTCAACGAGGAGTTCGTGCATCTCACGTCCCACCTCCACTATCTCCTCAGCAATTTCCGGAAGAAACTCGGGGAGGAAGAAGAGAAAATCCTCCAGGAAGAGGAGCATGTCCGGGAGGATCTGCTCGATACACTCAGGATGCTGACGTTCGATGTCATAAATGACGTCACCTTGAGATACTGTGATCAGTTCACCAGGATAACGGCCTCCTTCCCCGATTCGAAGCAGCATTTCATTCACCGCGACTACTTTCAGAAGACCCTCAACGAATTTTTGCTGACATCGAAACTCTTCAACAGGGCGTATACCAAACCGCTGGGGTATGCAGGCGATTACGAGATGATGAACATCATCTACCGAAACGAGTTCGAGGGCGATGATATTTTCTCGCAGGTCATGAACAGAATCGACTGCGAGGGAGCCGCCGCAAAGGCGGTGCGCAACCGCCGGTCATACTTCTTCAGCAAGCTGGCTACCCTCTACAACGGCCTTCAGGACGGGAGCTCGTGCAAGGTCGTCAGCGTCGCCTGCGGCCCGTGTGTGGAGATGGGCGACTTTTTCCACTACATCAGGGAAAACCCCAGGCCTGTCACGATCGACGTGATAGCCATGGATCAGGACCGGCAAGCGCTTCGGGATGCGGAACAGAGACTGCTGCCCCTGATACAGGAGAACGGAGCCGTCCGTGTTCAGCTCCTGCAGGACAACATAAAGAGTCTCATTCTGGGCAGAGAAAAGGAGACGCGCCGCTACTCGGGTGCGGACCTCATCTACACAGCGGGATTGTGTGATTATCTTTCCGCCAATGCAGTGAGCAGGCTCATAACCGAGCTCTACCGGCACCTGAACCCGGGGGGCTGCCTGGTGATCGGCAACTTCGGACCATACAACCCCCAGCGGTTCAAGATGGAGTACGGCGCAGAATGGTTTCTCATCCACCGCAGCGAGGAAGAGCTCAAGGATCTCGCCCGGGGACTGCCGGAAGACGTCCTCCTGTCCGTTGAAAAGGAGCCCGAAGGGGTCAACCTGTTCCTGAACATCGTCAAGCCCCGCTGACGTGTCCGAAACCCGTGCCCTGCAGCACCCGAATATGCACCGCCTTTATCCCGCCGGTCTGTACCGTCCGGAAAGCCCGGTCATCCCTCTTCCCCGGCAGGGTTGCCCGCCTCCTCGCGGAAGACCTCTTCAAACTGCCTGAGATCCGGCAATTCGGAGAGCGAGTCGAGACCGAAGACCTCCAGGAACCGGCTGGTCGTGTAATACAGCAGGGGTTTACCGTTTTTGATGTCGATGAGCTGGTGCTTCAGAAGGCTCTTGAGGGAGGACGTGGAATCCACCCCCCGGATGGAATCGATCGCCTGTTTGGGGCACGGCCCCTTGTAGGCGATGACGGCCAGAACCTCCAGCGAGGCCATGGACAGCCTGACCGGGGTATGCAGGGCCTTGAGGTACGGGGCATATTCCTCCCTGGTCACATACTGGTATCCCGATGACGCCCGTTCGATACGGAAGCTCCTCCCGGACTCTTCATACATCCGGTTCAGCTCGGTCACATACCGCTCGATGTCGTCCGGTCCCGCACCGGGAACCGCCTTGAGGATGTCCTTCTCGGGAAGGGAGCCCTGCGCCGAGAAGATGAGCGCTTCAACAATCTCGCGGGTGTGCATGCGCGTTATCTCCTTATCTCGCCGGATCTTTTCGGCCTTTCTGCACTCCGGGTCATCTCCGCATGAGATAAATGGTCGAGAACAGGCCCCGCTGAACCAGCCGGACAATACACCGCTTGGAAAGCTCCAGGGCGGCGACAAAGGCCCCCACGAGCTCCATGCGCTCCTCCGTTTTCACCACATCGTTCAGGGCGACCCTCCGCCTGTTCAGCAGTATGGCTTCTATCCTCTCGATCATTCCCTGGATGTCGAACCGATTTGCGATGACATCCATGACATACTTTCTGGTCCTCGCCCGGATTGCATTGACGGCCTGAAGAAGGGCGCCAATGCTGAGCGAGGCGACGTCGCGCTCCTGTTGGGATGAACCCCTGGGAAATTTGTCGCGCATCAACAGCGGCCTAGCGGAGAGGTCGAGAGAGGCCTGGCGGATCGCACGGTAGGCGATGAGCATTTCTTTCAGCTCCCGCGCGGGATTGAAGTCTTCCCCGCCCTCGCCGCTTTCGGCCGAGGGCAGCAGCAGACAGGACTTGAGCCAGATCAGATACGACGCCATTTCCAGGAACTCGCCGGCCAGGCTCACATCCAGCGACCTTGCCTGCTCCACATAGTGCAGGTACTGGTCGATGACCGGGCAGACTTCCAGGTTCTCGAGGGTGAATCGGTTCTTCTCAATTAGATAGAGCAGGAGATCCAGCGGCCCCTCGAACTCGGGAAGCCTCAGGATAAACTCAGGAGCAGGACGTTCCGCCTCAGCCGGAAGCACCGCCCTCTCCTTCTCTACCCGGACATCCGCATGGCGGCGCGGACCTTCTGCATGGTCGCCTCCGACTCCTCGGACGCTCTGCGGGCGCCCTGATCAAGAATCTCGTCGACCTGGGAGGGGTGATCCCGGTAATAGTCGATCTTCTCCCATATGGGTTTGAACTCGCTGATGAGGTTCCTGATGAGAATCTGCTTGCACTCCACGCAGCCCAGGCCCGCGCTCCGGCAGCCGGCCTGGATCTCCCGTCTCTTTTCCTCGTCCGTGAAGTACTCGTGCAGCGGATAGAGATTGCAGTCCTTCGGCTCCCCGGGGTCCTTTTTCCTCAGGCGCTTGACGTCCGTGAACATCTGCATGACCTTCTGTCTGATGCTCTCCTCGGTCTCGTAGATGAAAATGGCGTTGCCATAGGACTTGGACATCTTCCTGCCGTCGATCCCCAGCACGCGGGCGGCCTCGGTGAGGATCTCCCTGGGCTCCTTGAGGATCCCTTCTCCGTAGATGAAGTTGAACCTCCTGACGATCTCCCGGGTCAGCTCCAGATGAGGGAGCTGATCCTCGCCGATCGGCACCTTGTCCGCATGGTACATCACGATGTCCGCCGCCTGGAGCACCGGATACCCGAGGAAGCCGAGATTGCTCAGGTCCTTTTCCTTGAGCTCCTCCTTGAGCTCCTTATAAGTGGGGTTGCGCTCCAGCCACGACACCGGTGTGATCATGGACAAAAGCAGGAAGAGCTCGGCATGGCTCTTGATGTCGGACTGCCGGAAGATCACCGAGGCGTTCGGGTCGATGCCCACGCTCAGCCAGATCATGACCATGTCCCGGGAGCTCTTCCGGATGACGGAGGGGTCCCGGTACTCGCTGGTCAGCGCGTGCCAGTCTGCGGTGAAGTAGAAGCACTGGTACTCCTTCTGGAGCTCAACCCAGTTCTTCAGCACGCCCAGGTAATGCCCGATGTGGAGATCGCCGGTGGGCCTGATGCCGGATACGATGCGTTTTCTGTTCATAAGTCTCCCGTTATATGCTGAGCAAAATATGCACGATTGTCCTGATTATGGGAAAGATCACGAAATCCACAACCCTCGTGAAGATCAGCAGCAGCAGAATCATGAAACCGTAGGGGGCGATGGCGGAGTATGCCCTTGCCATGTCCAGAGGGAGCAGGCCCTCCACGATATGGCTGCCGTCCAGGGGGGGTATGGGAATGAGATTGAACACGGCGAGGCCCACGTTGATCATGACCATGATCTCGATCATGAAGCTCAAAGGGAAAAGGTACGATGCCGCGAGCATGCCGCCGAACAGTTTGTGCACGACCGCAAAGACCACTGCGAGACCGAGATTGGAGGCCGGCCCCGCCAGGGAGACCCACATCATGTCCTTCCGCGGGTTCCTGAAATACCGGGGGTCCACGGGAACCGGCTTCGCCCATCCGATCATCCGGGTGATGAAGAGGACGAGAAGCCCGACGATGTCGATGTGCCTGATGGGATTGAGCGTGAGCCTCCCGGCGTTCTTAGCGGTGGGATCCCCGAACCGGTAGGCCGCATATCCGTGGCAGACCTCATGGACCGTAATGGAAAAGAGCACGGGCACGATGAGGAGAATGATCTGTTGAATCATGCTGTTCATGTCTGAGGCCTTATACCGTATGGATGCATCGGTGTCAAAAAATTACCTTCTCTCTCCATTGACGATCGTGATTTTCTGATGTAAGCAAATATGTGTTCTTTTACATGGGGTGGCCTTTTCCGAAAGGTCTGAGATCATACCCGTTGAACCTGATCTGGGTAATACCAGCGAAGGGAGAAGATGGCACCGGACGATGTCGTTCCTCTCCAGGCCTTGAAAGCCGCCTCCTTTGCTGGAGGCGGCTTTTTTCATTGAGCCCCATGCCTCTCACAGAGCGGAAAAGACCGCCCCCGGGAAATCTCACTGGAGGGAGAAGA
>Ga0209201_1000324_pt1 | contig 69932 bp, 64 predicted proteins | sample AD_UKC055_MetaG_FD_184411 | JGI IMG/M metagenome (GOLD analysis project Ga0209201, IMG submission 184411) | Active sludge microbial communities of municipal wastewater-treating anaerobic digesters from USA - AD_UKC055_MetaG (SPAdes) (version 2) | ecosystem: Engineered > Bioreactor > Anaerobic >...
CCTTTCGTTTAGGGTCTGTTGTTTGGAGACAATTGATTCTACTGCGAAAGGAGGTTTTTATTAAGGATTAAGTTCAGGTAAATGCATTTTTCGGGTTAGCGGCTTTTGCGCTGCTGGCTATGGAACGAGTCCGCAATGCAAAGGACCCGTTCGCAACAGGGGTAAAGGTCGCTGAGCAGATACGGAAGATAGCGGAGCAGGTGGAATACGAGGTGCGCGCCGAATCCATGGCTCTTACAGAGGCCGGGTACCTCTCCAGTGATGCCGTTGGCGTTGGGGTCGGTGTTTTTTAGACCGAACAGCTAACCGACAGAACGATAGGCTTGACAATCACTGTATTGCGGGACTATTCACGCTGACCGATACCAATGAATGGACCAGCAACCCCCTCTCCCTGACCCTCTCCCGCCAGGGGAGAGGGAATAATGTTACCCCGAAGAAGGGCTTCGGGAAATCTATTAAGGGAATAATGTTACCCCGAAGAAGGGCTTCGGGAAATCTATTAGTTGAAGCGTATGTGAAGTATATCCCCGTCCTTCACGATATAATCGCGGCCCTCAAGTCTCAGCAATCCCTTTTCTTTCGCCGTATGCTCCGAACCGCACCGGATGAAATCGTCAATATTGATCACGTCGGCTTTTATAAAACCCTTTTCCATGTCTGTATGGATCTTTCCGGCCGCCTTAACGCATGTGGTATTCGCCGGGACCGTCCACGCTCTCATCTCCTTACCGACAACCGTATAAAACGTGATGAGTTCCAGCGTCTCATAGCCGACCCTGATAACCTTCCCAATGGACATTTTTTCCATGTTGTAAAGCTCCATATAGGAGCCCTTCTCTTCGTCAGGCAGCGCAGAAAGGTCTTCCTCAAGCTTGCCGCAGATATATACGACCCTTCTTCTGTCTCTTTTCGCAAGCCCTTCTACTGCAGGGAGTGGGAGATTACTCCATGCATCTTCGTCAACATTGGCTATGTAGAAAACAGGCTTTGTCGCGATAAGGTTAAATGACCGGATTAAAGGCCTTTCATTTTCGTCGTACCGTTTCATATCGACAAAGGCCCCTCTCTCGAGGGCTTCCTTTACCTTAAGGAGCAGATCGTGCTCTGCTTCCCCTTTCTCTTTCGAAACCTTTGCAAGCCTTTCGACCTTTTTCAGCCTTTCTTCGACGATCTCAAGGTCTGAGATCAGGATCTCCGTCTCAACAATCTCAACATCCCTTTCAGGATCTATGTTACTATATACATGAGGAATGTTCTCCGCTGCGAAACACCTGACCACGTGGGCTATCGCGTCAACATTCCTGATATGGGAAAGAAATTTGTTGCCAAGGCCTTCACCTTTGTGGGCGTCTTTTATAAGACCCGCAATATCGACAAATTCTATTGTCGTAGGGGTCACTTTTTCAGGTTTCAATATCTGCGCGAGCGCCGCCAAGCGTTCATCCGGCACCGGGATGACACCAACGTTAGGATCAATTGTGCAAAACGGATAAGGGTGGCAGGGAACGGACAATGCGGTCAATGCATTGAATATCGTTGATTTGCCGGAGTTCGGCAATCCGATCATCCCGCAGGAAAAACTCATTAAGCAACCCCTTTCAGCCTATAGCTTTCAGCGTTCAGCAACCAGCGATAAGCAAATAACCAATGACCAAACATCAATCACCAATTAATACCCAATAACCAATAACCGAATACCCAAACGGGAAACAATACCGGGAGGCTTTTATTTGGTTATTGGATACTGGTGGTTAATTGGAGCTTGGTTATTGGTGATTGGATATTCATATTCTGCTCTCCGCCCTTAGCTCCCGGCTCTCGGCTATCTTCTGTTATACATGCTCATCGCTTTTGACTTGCTGTCGAATATGAATATCCTTGCCGCTTCTATAGCGGTCTCTATCGTTTCGTTCATTATTTTCATTTCGTGGTCCCCGAAATGGGATAGCACATACTCTTCAGGCTCTACCCCGGGGTCTCTCCCGATTCCCAGCTTCAACCGGTAAAATTGAGAAGAGCCAAGGGTTTCTATCACTGACCTTACCCCTTTATGTCCGCCATCGCTTCCGCCTAACCTTATCCTTATCCTCCCCAGTTCCATGTCAAGGTCGTCGTGGACCAACAGGAAATCTTCGACGGATATGTCCATCTTCTTCATGAGGGAAAAGACCGGGCCGCCGGAGAGGTTCATGTATGTTAACGGTTTTGCAAGGATCAGGCTTTCTGAGTAGCCGATCCTGCAACCGGATAACTTTTTGCTGAAGGGGACCTTCAATGCCTCGGAGAAGCGGTCTACAACAAGGTAACCGACATTATGCCTCGTACCTGCGTACTCAGAACCCTTGTTGCCAAGGCCGCACAAGAGAAACACTGATACCCCTATTCTTCCTTTTCTTTTTCTTTCTCTTTCTTCTCGGGCTCCACGGCTGCAACCTCTTCCACTGCAGCAGGTTTTTCTTCCACTGTCGGCGGTATGATCGTTATCACTGCAACACCTGTGTGCTCAAGCAGTTTAACGCCGGGGATGGATATCTGGCTTACGTGGTAAGAATCGCCTATGTCAAGATCTGTTATGTCTATCTCGATCTTTTCGGGTATCTGGGTAGGAAGGCACTCCACCTTAATCGATCTCAGGTGCTGCTCGACGATGCCATCGTTTGCTTCACCCTTTGAACGCCCGATAAGGTGGATGGGTATCTCCACCTCTACAGTTCTTTCCATCGATACCTGCAGGAAATCGATATGGAGGATCTCGTTCTTAAGAACACTCTTTTGAACATACTTTATCATAACCGGCCTTTCATCTGCCTTTTTCTTGAGGCCGTGCACCTCCATATTGAGGATCACGTTTCTCTTTAACTGCTTCCCAAGCTTCTCCCAGTCTTTCGTAGACACCGAGATAGCGAGAGGGTCCACTTCCCTGCCGTATAGCACCGCAGGTATCCTTCCTTCCTTCCTTAACCGCTTCGCTACGCTCTTTCCTTTCTCTGCCCTTATATCTGCTTTTATGAATATCTTTTCCATCAAAAACCTCCTCGCGTGCCTAAATAAATAGTGAACTTACCGATTCATAATTATGGATCCTTTTGATAGCCTCACCAAGGATCGGCGAAACATCGAGTATCTTGATCTTTTTTGATCTGCTGGCGCCCTCTGAAAGCGGTATCGTATTCGTCGCCACCATCTCTTTGAGGGGAGAGCTGTCGATCTTCTCCACGGCGCTCCCCGACAGCACGGGGTGAGAGCAGCAGGCGTAGACCTCCTTTGCGCCGTTTCCCATGATCGCATCGGCAGCCTTGACGATCGTTCCGCCTGTGTCGATCATATCATCGAGAAGTATCGCAACCTTGTTCTTTACATTGCCTATGACATGCATGACCTTCGCGACGTTTGCCTTTTCTCTCCGCTTGTCTATGATCGCAATGGATGCGTTCAGGCGCTTGCCCAATTCTCTCGCCCTCTCCACGCCTCCGGCATCAGGCGACACGACAACGATCTCGCCTTTGATCTTTTTGAGATAGGCAAACTGCACCGGCAACGCGTAAAGATGGTCCACGGGTATATCGAAAAAACCCTGTATCTGTCCCGCGTGAAGATCCATCGCCAGTATCCTTGATGCGCCCGCCACTGTGATCAGGTTCGCCACAAGCCTTGCCGATATCGATGTCCTTGGCACGACCTTTCTGTCCTGTCGCGCATAGCCGTAATACGGGATAACAACCGTTATCCTGTCAGCAGATGCCCTCTTCAGGGCATCGAGCATAACGAGAAGCTCCATCAGATTCTGGTTGACGGGCGGACATGTCGGCTGGACAACAAACGTATCCATTCCTCTGACGCTTTCGTCGATCTCCACCTGTATCTCACCATCACTGAAATGACTGACCCTTGCCTTTCCCAGCCCCACACCGAGAAACTTGCATATCTTTTGCGCAAGCTCTGGATTCGCATTGCCCGTAAATATCCGTAACCTGTCCAACAAAGTCCTCCTTTAAAAAAATGCTGGGGCGGGAGGATTCGAACCTCCGAATGCAGGCTCCAAAGGCCTGTGTCTTACCGCTTGACGACACCCCAATATAATATTTATTGAGATGGCTGCTTGTTTGCTTCTTTTTCGTAGGCTTCCAGCACGCTCGATTCTATTTTCTGCCTTGTGGCATTATTCAGGGGGTGCACGGTGTCCCTGTACGATCCGTCCTTCATCTTCTTGCTCGGCATAGCTACGAAAAGCTTACTATCGCCGTGAATGACCTTCAGGTCCCTAACGATAAAACAGTCATCGAAAACGATTGATGCATAGGCCTTTACACGTTTTTCGTTTACCGGGAATATTTTGACGTCAGTAATTTCCATATACCCATCCCTCCTATAAACTGTGCGCTAAAAAAACCTTTCCCAGGCCTTTCGCATGGGCCAATGCCTTTTCTGCATCATTTTCGCTTTTAAAAATACCAAACACAGATGAACCGCTACCACTCATCAGGGAACCGACGGCCCCGCTTTGTTTTAATGCCGTTTTTATGGTCTCAATTTGTGGGCACATTATGGTTCCGACTCTTTCCAGGTCATTCTCTAAGATACTCGCTATGTCATATAAGGTCTTGAATTTTCCCAACAATTTAATATCATTTTCTGAATTTGTCAACACGATTTTTAGGCGCTTATAGACCTCTTTCGTGGGCATTTCTACACCAGGATAGACAACAAGGTACCACATGCGGGGCAGCTCGATGGGGGCGATTAGCTCGCCTATACCGCGCATCACGCAGGGTCTGCCGTACAGAAAAAGGGGGACGTCGGCACCTATTGTCTTGCCGAGATCGAAAAGCTCGTCTTCCCTGACATCAATGCCCCATATCCGGACAAGCTCCCTGAGCACCGTCGCAGCGTTGCTGCTCGGACCCCCGAGACCGCTTCCGATGGGTATGTTCTTTTCAACAAAAACCTCTATCCCCTGCCTGATCCGGTAGCGTTTCCGGAGAAGTTCAACGGCTCTGAATATGGTATTGCCCCTGCCCTGCGGCAGGACCCCTTTATCGTCCTTTACGGCTATCCCGCGGCCCTTGGTCTCTTTTATGTTAATGACGTCATATATGGATACGGGGTCGACGACGCTCTCGATGTTATGGTAGCCGTCCGGTCTTTTTGAAAGGACTTTCAGGTAAAGGTTGACCTTTGCAGGAGATAAAACCGTGCGTTCCATCAGGCGTCAGGCAAAAACCTTTCTGTTTGGCTATTAATATATCCCCTCCACATGAAATTTATCGATGCTGAAGCCGGGGTTCGCAATAAGATTTACCTTTGTCTTGTATGTATTTTCAATGAGCTCGATGGAGCTCTTCTCTTCTTCATAGAGCAGGCTTGCAACCTCAGGCGCAACATTGACATTGAAAACCCTTCCTTCGCCCTTCTTGCATGAGCTCATGAGGTCTCTCAAAACCTCATAGCACACCGTATACCGTGACTTGATATAGCCTGAGCCGTCGCAGTTCGGGCAGGTCTCTGTGAGAAGGTTGGTGACGTTGTGGCGCGTCCTCTTTCTCGTGATCTGCACAAGGCCTATCTCGCTGATGGGATAAACAAAGGTCTTTATCCTGTCCTTTTTCAGTACTTCGACAAGGGCCTGAAAAACGGTTTCCCGTGACTCCCTTTTTTCCATATCGATAAAATCAACGATAATGATGCCGCCTATGTTCCTCAGGCGTATCTGGTAGGCGATCTCCTTTACGGCCTCGAGGTTCGTCCGGAGTATCGTGTCTTCAAGGTCTTTTTTGCCCAGATATCTCCCTGTATTAACATCAATGACCGTGAGCGCCTCGGTATAATCAAGTACAATATATCCTCCGGATTTCAACCAGATCTTTTTCTGGAGCAGTTTCGCGATCTCCATCTCAATGCCGAACACCTCAAATATGGGGTCTTTTTCCTCGAAGTATTCAACCTCGCACTTCTCTTCGGGCAGATATTCCTTAATGAAGATCTCCACATTTTTGAACACAAAAGGATCGTCAACGATGATCTTCTTCAGGTTGTGGGAATGGAGGTCTCTGATGACCCTGAAAATAATACCAAGGTCCTGGTGGAGTATCGACGGCGCCCTGACGTTCTTTGCCTTTTCCTGTATGCTTTCCCATATCCTTTTCAGGAAATTCAGATCGCTCTCGATCTCATCGCCCGTCTTGCCTTCAGATGCGGTCCTTGCAATGAGTCCGTATCCTTTCGGGCATATCTCTTTCAACAGGGCCGCAAGGCGCTTCCGCTCGTCCTCCTGTTCGATTCGGCGCGACACCCCGATATGATCGGTTGCGGGCATCAGGACAAGAAGTCTTCCGGGCAGCGTTATCTTTGACGTAACCCTCGTCCCTTTCTGGCCTATCGGCTCTCTCGAGACCTGAACGATCAGCTCCTGGCCGTCTTCGAGAACTCCTTCGATCCTTTCCCCCAGCTCCACGACAAGCCCCGAATCTTCGTACTCCTCATACATCAACCGGTCCAGAATGATATCCCCGACATAAAGAAAGGCGGATTTTTCAAGCCCTATATCGATGAAGGCGGCATCCATTCCCGGCACGATCCTTACCACCTTGCCTTTATAGATGCTCCCTACCATACTGTTATCGTTCTTCTTCTCGATAAAGAACTCTACAAGAACACCGTTTTCCAGAAATGCGATCCTCTTCTCGTTAAACGTTACATTGATTATCAATTCAGATGCCATGTAGTCTCCCTGCTTGTACCTTTACTATCCTTATAAACTGTCCCTGCAGCCATAGCTGCTTGATGCCTTTACCCTGCCATACAAAAAAAGACCTTTTTCCTTTCTCTTTCCATTTTATGGCCTCTTCGTTAGTATACCCTTCTGTGACCAAAATGTAAGAAAAATCTTTCACGCTGTCCTTCAGGCCTCCCTCTATGTATTCGTAAATCTTCATCCCCTTCGGCAACGATCTGTTCATCCTATGCATAAGGGTCTCATCCATTCCGATGTCTCCTTCTGCCTCGATCTCAATAAACTCGCAGGTGCTTTCGATGCCGACCGGCAAGGCCTCTGTTAATGCGATCTTCGGGAGGGGGCGGTACCTGCCGTGCATCCTGATCGCAATCCCTGACGCCCTGAAGACGCGCAAGAGGATGTTCATTGTGTCGATGTGCCCGATATACCGGGAATCACCGTACTTTCCATAACGAAAGGTAAACTTCTTAGTATTGCGTGTTTCGTATATTGTATTAAATATCTCGCCCCTCGCCCCTTGTTCCTCGCCTTTTGTTTTCTCTTCTCCGCTTCCCTGTTTCCCCGTTTCTCCGCTTCTCCGTTTCACTTCTGCCCTTCTGTCCGTAGCGCATCCCATCCCGCACCCTGCGCAGCCGCTGTAGCAATCGACGCTCCCCACGCACTCAAAGGCCTTCCTGTATTCATCCTTGAAAAAGACAGTATCTATGCCGGAATCGATGCAGTCCCACGGCAACGGCGCGCCCGGCTCTTTCCTGCCGGTATAGTCGGCCATCGATAGTCCGTTCTCCCGGAACCAACGCTCGTAGCTGTCGAAACAAAAATATTCGCGCCATGCCTCAAGCCTTACACCTTCCTTAAAAAGATATTCAAAAAGGCTTGAAACCTTTTCATCCCCCCTCGACAGCACTCCTTCAATGATGCTGAGCTTGATATCCCTGTACTTTATCCTTGCCCCTTTCCCTTTGAGCAGCCCCTTGAGCAGCCTCATCTTCTCGTGCAAGATATGCTCTTCATCCATAGGCAGCCACTGGAAAGGGGTATGCGGCTTCGGGACAAAAGGAGAAACAGAAAGGTTGACCTCTATCCCCTCCTTTTTAAAAGGGAAGAGGATCTCCTTTACTGCGGAAAAATCGTCTTCCTTTTCCCATGGAAAACCGATCATGAGATAAAGCTTTATCCTCTTCCAGCCGTATCTTTTGAGAAGCGGCAGATGATCAAGCAGCATTTCTATGTTGATATTTTTGTTTAGCCTGCACCGCAGCTCCGCTGTAGCTGCCTCAAGGGCGAAGGTAAACCCCGTTCGCGCCACGCTGCCTATCGCGCTGATCTCATGTTCTCCTATGCTGCCTACCTTTAAAGAGGGCAATGAGATCGATATCCCTTTGTGCCTGTCCCGTACATGCTCCATAACATCAAAAAGGCCACTGTAATCTCCCGAGCTCAGCGAAAGAAGGGATATCTCTTCATACCCTGTCCTGCCTATCCCTTCGTCGATTATCCTGCACACATTTTCAACAGACCTCTCCCTGTAGGGACGGTATCCGAAGCCTGCGAGGCAGAACCTGCAGCCGTTTCCACAGCCTCTCGATATCTCTACGTTGAGCCTGTTATGGACGCTTCCGACAACAGGGATCGGGGGGCTCACAGGATGGTAAGCGCTGTCAAGGTCTTTCACGTAAAGGCGCCTAATCCTTTCCTTCGGGAACAAGGGAGAATAAACGCCGTCAAGTTTTGATAACGCTTCAATCAGCTTCGCCCTTTTTATACCTTTTAAAGATCTTGCCGCGTCAAGAATGTCCGGCAGCGCTTTATCTGCCTCCCCCACGACAATGATATCAAAAAATCTCTCGTAAGGTTTCGGGTTCAGCATCAATGGCCCGCCGCCGATCACGACAGGCTCCCGCTCCCTCCTTTCATCCGACCTGACCGTTATTCCGCCGAGCTCCATCATATTGAGGGCGTTCGTTACATTCAGCTCGTAGGTCAGCGAAAAACCGACAAGGTCCATCTTGTGAAGAGGCGTCCTCGATTCCAGCGTGCACAAGGAGAGCTCGTTTTTTCTTATGTACATGTCCATATCGCTCCATGGCGCAAAACACCTTTCGCACCACACGCCCCGGATATTGTTCGCCAGCTCATAGAGCAGGAAATGGCCGTAATAGGACATTCCGATCTCGTAGACGTCGGGATAGCAAAGGGCAAAGCGGACGTCCACTTCATTCATGTCCTTTGTTACCCTGCCCGGCTCATTCCCCGTGTACCTAGCCGGTCTCATTATTGTTCGCGGTATGTTTATCATCCTCTTCTGAAGATTCTCCTTATAAAAATCACATCAGGTACATTAAATGAAGGCATCTCTGCCGGGCTTGTTTCTCGAGACTAACCTCGCAATTAAACCGTTCCTGTAGCAAAACGTCGTGAGGCGAGGAAGCCCGGCTGTATCATTCCCCCTCACCCTGACCCTCTCCCGCGAGGGGAGAGGGAACATTGTTGCTATGACCCTTTTCCGCGAGGGGAGAGGGGACGCTGTTGGTATGACCCTCTTTCGCAAAGGGGAGAGGGAATAATGATACTGCAAGTGCTGCCCGTGCCCTGACCGTTCTCCCGCGAGGGGAGAGGGAACATTATTGCCCCGAAGCTCTGCTGTGGAAGCCCGGCTGTATCATTCCCCCTCACCCTGACCCTCTCCCGCGAGGGGAGAGGGAACATTGTTGCTATGACCCTTTTCCGCGAGGGGAGAGGGAATAATGATACTGCAAGTGCTGCCCGTGCCCTGACCGTTCTCCCGCGAGGGGAGAGGGGACGCTGTTGGTATGACCCTCTTTCGCAAAGGGGAGAGGGAATAATGTTGCCGTCCCGCAAGAGCGGAAGCGACGCGGCGATCTCATTCTGTCCTTTTTTTAACGTTGAACATTGAACGTAGAACGTTGAACGAATCTTCCTATCAGCTAGCCATGAGCTGCCCTTCTCTCACAAATGTTCCTTCATCATCCTCTCCAGGTCTTTCATCACCATATCCTGGATCCGCTTCATTGCCTCAGGGCTTTCCGCCTCAAACCGCAGTACGAGTATGGGGCCCGTGTTCGACGGCCTCACAAGCCCCCAGCCGTCGTTCATGACCACCCTTACCCCGTCTATGTCAATTACCTGATAGCGCTCCCTGTAGTATTCCGTAAGCCTTTTCACGACGTCGAACTTCACCGCGTCGGGACAATCCAGCCTTATCTCCGGCGTCGAATACATCTTTGGAATATCCTTCAAAAATTCCGACACCGGTCTTTCATCTTTGCACATTACCTCGAGAAGCCTGAGAGAGGCATAGACGGCATCGTCGTAGCCGAAAAATTTATCGGCAAAAAAGACGTGGCCGCTCATCTCTCCGCCGAGAAGCGCCCCTGTCTCCTTCATCTTCTGCTTGATAAGCGAATGGCCCGCCTTCCACATGATGGGAACACCACCGTGTTTTTCCACCTCTGTATAAAGGTTCTTGGAACACTTCACCTCTGAGACAAAGGCAGCCCCTCTATGCTCCTTCAGGACATCTCTTGCAAAGATGATCATAAGGTAGTCGCCCCAGATGATAGTCCCTTCGTTGTCTATGACGCCTATCCTGTCCGCATCGCCGTCATAACCTATCCCTATGTCGGCCTTATTCTTCAGGACCGTTTTTCTCAGCGTCTCTATATTCTTCTCAACGGTGGGGTCGGGAAAATGGTTGGGAAAATTTCCGTCCATTTCGCAAAAGAGCGGAATCACATCCTGCCCCATCTCCCTCATTATGGGAACGGCTATAACGCCGCCGGTCCCATTGCCGGCATCAACGACCACCTTGAAACGTTTTGTGAGCTTGATATTCGACCTCAGAAAGTTATAGTAATCCTCCACAAGGTTTTTATATTCCCCGTATGATCCATTTCCTTTTACAAACCTCTTTTCTTCGATTATCTTCCGCACATACTGGATCTGTTGGCCGTAGATGGTCGATTTACCTACCGCTACCTTGAAACCGTTCTGGTCTGCCGGGTTGTGACTGCCCGTGATCATTATGCCGCCTTCGACGTCGAGGTTGAAGAGCGAGTAATAGAAAAGGCCCGTCGGGAGCACGCCGAGATCGGTCACATCGAGCCCTCCCTCGACCATTCCCTGCACAATAAGGTCCCTGTAATGTTCCGAGCTCAAACGGCAGTCCCTGCACACCGAGACCTTTCGCTTCCCCTCCTCGGCCATGAGCGCTGCAAAACCCTTTGCTATATCGGTTACCACATCATCGGTAAGATCCTTTTCAACCTTTCCGCGAATATCGTATTCCCGGAATATTGCCGGATTCATCAATTGCCCCCTTCCTGTTTTTTTTCGGTTACGCGTTCCAGTTCCACCGTCACGCAGTTCTTTTTGTCCATGCAGTCGATTTCGATCACATCAGGGTTGCCCCACGCAGCGGGAAATCCGCCTCCGAACTGAAGCATCATCAGATAGGGAAAAACGCTGTGATACAGATAGCCGCACATGCCGCCTGTATTGCGCCCGCTCAAATTTATCACGTCGCCCACCTTGTGCCCGGCATTGCAGGCGCCTTTCACTCCCTTTATCGTTCCCTTCACCCGGTATCCAGCCTCTTCTGTCCCTGCCATTTTCCTCACCTCCCGATATTATTCTGCAAACGCCGCGCCGATTATCGCTGCGTCTTCTCCGAGTTTCCCCCTTTCCACGCTGAGCCCTTCCAGCGAGGCCTTCATTGCCCTCTTCTCCATTGCCTTTTTTGCTTCATCGACAAGGTATTTCGTGCCGTACACCACGCCTCCCCCCATCACGATAATCTCCGGGTTCAAAAGGTTTACCAGGCTTGCCATGCCTGCCCCCATATACTCTATAACCTCGGCCCATATTCTCCTGCACAAATCATCGCCCATCATCCAGGCCTCTTCGATATGTCCGGCATGGAGCCCCTTCAGGTCGCCCCTGGCAATCTCCCAGATCTTTCCCCTGTAGCCCTCCCGCATAACGCGCTTTACCCTTTCAACGATGTATGAACCGCCGCAATAGGCCTCAAAGCAGCCGTAGTTGCCACAATTGCACCGGTATCCGAAAGGGTTGAGGATGATATGCCCGACCTCGCCGCCGACATTCGCAAAGCCCCTGCAGAGCACCCCGTTCGCAATGATTCCTCCCCCTATCCCGGTTCCGGGGTATATCCCGATCATGTCTTTTGGTTTGCTGTTCAAACCGAAACGCCATTCTCCGTATGTCGCTGCGTTCACGTCGTTCTCAACGAACACGCCGATCTTGAAATATTTCTCCATATCAGCCTTCAAGGGGGTGTTCTTCCATTTCAGGTTTGGAGAAAAGAGTATCTCCTGTGTGCCTTTCTCGATCTGCCCGGCGCAGGCTATCCCGATCTTTTTTATCGACCTTCTGTGAAGACCCTTCTCCCGCAGCATATCGTTCAAAAGATCGATGATGGCGGTCTTAACATTTTCGTACCTCTTATCTCGGCCGACAGGAACCTTTCTTTTGCTTATCACCGAACCGCTGTCGTCGATAAATCCGGCCAGGATCTTCGTCCCGCCTATGTCGATGCCTATCCTCATATTCTCACCACTAAATAACCTGTATCTTTAGCTTTCAGCAATCAGCCAAAAGACTTTTTTGCTTCAGCTGAAGGCTGTGTGCTGGCTGCTGACGGCTGCCTTTTAAGCATCTCTGTCAGCATCATGGCGTTCTTTACCGCCTTGCCGGCGTGACAATTGTTAAAGAAGACGAATGTAGTCTTTGCCTGCCGGGAGATATTTTGTATTGGAGCGACAAACTCCCTGATCTCCTTTTCGGAATAGAGGTAGTTATAGCGGACATCTACCGGCTCTCTGAACCACGCCCTGTTCCTGCCGTGGAAGCGAAAATATCCTGTTGACGAGGTCAACACCGGCGTGAAAGGCAGGAGGCCTTTAAGTTTGGGCTCGTCAACGATGCAATACCCGAATGCCAGGCCCCTCAACATGTCCAGATACCTGGCGTCTGACCATTGAACGTTCCTGAACTCAACTACGGACTCGTACCCTTCGAATTCATCCCTCAGATCTTTCAGGTAGTTTATGTTCTCGTCGCCGGGAGCAAATGAATAAGGGAACTGGAAAAGGACCGCTTTCAGATTGCCGTCCAGAGGCGCCACGCCCTCCTGAAAAAGCCTGCACTGCGCCCTGAAATCCTTGCCCTTCTCATGCGTCAGCCCCTTATAGGCCTTTACAACAAAGGAAAATTCTTTCGACGTCTTCTTCGAAAAAGATTCCATGGTCCTGATCGACGGCATGGCATAGTAGGTATAATTGACCTCGAGCGCCTTGAACCCAAGGTTCGTTTCATAATACCTGAGCATGTCCTGCTTCTTTATCCCCGGCGGATACACTTCGCCTATCCAGTCATCAAAGGAAAAACCGCTTGTTCCGACAAACATCTCACCCATGAGTTTTAGTTTGACATCTCCTGATCCTTATACATAATATATGTGAATACCTAAAATCTCAAGGTAAAAAGGGGAATCGATGAGCAAACAATATGTACTGGATGATATGACCCTGAAGGAGTCCTGGAGGCTCTTCCACATTATGGCAGAGTTCGTTGAAGGCTTTGAAAATCTTACCGAAGTTCACCCCGCCGTCACCATATTCGGAAGCGCCAGGTGCACAAAGGACGAACCTTTATATGAAAAGACATACGACCTGGCCAGGCTCCTTGCCACAAACGGCTTCAACATCATTACCGGAGGAGGCCCGGGAGTCATGGAGGCCGCCAACAAGGGCGCCAAAGACGGAGGCAGAAGATCGGTGGGGATCAACATTGAACTGCCTTATGAACAGCGGCCAAATCCCTACTCGAACGTGAGGCTCAGCTTCAGGTACTTCTTCATCAGGAAGGTCATGTTCCTTAAATACGGCATGGCCTATGTCGTCATGCCCGGCGGGTTCGGCACCCTTGACGAATTCTTTGAGGCCATTACGCTCGTTCAGACAAAGAAGATGAAGCCCTTCCCCATCATCCTCGTCGATTCGTCATACTGGAACGGCCTCCTGGAATGGATGAAGGCAAACATGCTGGCTCAAGGAAAGATCGTCGCAGAAGATATGAACATCTTCAAGGTCATGGATGACCCGAAGGAGATCGTCGACTACATCAAGAGATTCGTCATATTGTAAGAGGAGTCACGTTATGAAGACCGTGAAGCAACCCAGGTGGGACAAGCAGGGGGGCGCGCCGATCATTCTTGCGAACCCCGAAGGCCCGAACAAGAACCCGTCTTTTTTAGAGCCGCTCAGGGCCGGCCAGGAAGCTACGGGAACCATAGGGGGCGTAGAGATAGCCGTCCTGCTCACCGACATCCTCACCACCACCAAGGCACAGGGAGAGATCGTGCGCATGCTCGATGGCCCTCATGATATCGACCGCTTAGGCGACCTCTCTGTAGGCGATATCGTCCTTATCGGGCGCGATGAGATGTACAGCCTTTATATTGATATGGATCCTTGATCCTCCCCTGCCTCCTGCTCTAATTTCCTCGCAAAGACAAGGTATCCCGTATGCGCTATCATGCGGTCCGTTGGCCGCACCCTTTCCGCTACGGTCTTGTATTTCCTGAGCAGTATCTCTATGACCTCGACCAGGCCGAACCCTTTCTCCAGCCCCCTCAGGAGATCCGATATCTGGTTTGCCGTCGGAACAATCATGCCAACCGGCGCGCTGTCTCTGATAAGCCTTCTTGCCGCCTCAAGGCATAGCCATGGCTCTCTCACATCGATGAACGCTGCGTCGAAAGGGATTTCGCAGGCATATTCTTCAACGTTCTCGTTACGGAGCTCCGTATTGTCCCATTCAGCGAAACGCTCGATATTCTTCTTTGCGTTCCTGTGGTGCCTCTCTTCCTGCTCGAAAGAGACTACCGCTCCGTCGGGACCGGCCATCTTCGAGAAAAGGTAGGTCATGGCCCCGCTTCCTGTTCCGATCTCCACGATCCTCGTCCCGTTCCTGAGGCCAAGCTTGAGGCATATGAAGGCGCTGTCCTTGGGGAAGACGATCTGCGTCTCGCGCCGCAGGCCGTACATGATGATATCCTCTATGGTTGGCTCGTATACCTCATACCGGCCATATCTCATGCCGTACCTCTTCCCTATCAGCGAGGCATAGTCAAGGATGCCACCTTTCCCGTGGAATGCCTGGCCTGTTATGATCTTCTTGAAATAGCTCTTGTCCTTGTAAATGATCCGGATATAATCGTTCTCTTCGATTGTCTTCATCGTTCATCCTTATTAGCTATCAGCAGTAAACAAAAAGCAGACTAAGGTTTAGGCTGAGGCTGAGCAAATTCTGTTTTTCCTTAACCTTAACCTGTTTCTTCTCGCTATGAGCAATGAGCTGTTTGCTGCCTTATTCATTCCAGCCTGTATTCTACCGGCAGGATTACGGCCATCCGGTAAGGGATCCTCTGGGAGAACCTGGTCTTCAAGACCGCATCTTTTGCGCTCTCATCGAGGGCCCTGAAACCGGAACTGTTGACGACCTTCAGTTCTTCCACCGCGCCGTTTTCCAGAACCACAAAGGACAGGAGGACCTTTCCTTCCCAACCCATCCTCCTCGCTCGCTCCGGGTATGTAATGTTCTTCATGATGTTTTCCCTGATGAAGGCAAAGCTCCGTTCTGCCGCGCCCCCGCGCCCATAGTTAAGCGTTCTGCCCTGCCCTCCTCCGGCGCCGCCCGGCATCCCTTTTTCAGCCAAACCGCTTTCCTGCTTTCCTTCCCCGCCGCCCGGCACTCCAATGTTGCCGTGCGCGACCACCTGCCCCTGCGGGTCTGAATAATGGCCCGCCGCTTTGTGCGCCTCGATTGTTTTCGCTGTTTGGACGCTTGCTTTTACTACCGACGGCTCTTTTTCTCCATGCTGAGGCTCCGCCGTTCTTCCACGCCCTTCGTCTTTTGCTCCTCGTTCTTCGGGCTGATCTCTCCCCCTCCTTGCACCGGCCGCATCACCGCCTCCGCCGCCGGCCGCTGCGGTCTTTTCAAGGGTAAAATCGATCAGCATATTTTTTGGCTTGCTGTATTTTTCAGCAGGCAGAATAAAAAAGGCGGCAACAATAAGGATGTGCACCATAGCGGAAACGCCAAAACCTGCAGAATGCCCTCTCATTGCAGCGCTTCTTCTGTCTGGAGGCTGACCCTTCTGAAGCCCATGGTCTTCACGACGTCGAGGACCTCAACAAAATTCTGAAGCGGTATGCCCCTGTCAGCCCTTATGAGAAACGGCGTATCTCTTGAAACATCACTGAGGCGGCTCTTCAGAGAAACAAGGTCAACCAATCTGCCTTGATAGTATACATCCCCTTTTCCGTCGATCTCGATCATGCCTGTTTTCATCGCCTTTTCGTGCTTGCCGGAGACCTTCGGCAGTTCAACGGGTATGATCCCGCTTGCCACAAAGGTGCTCGTCATCAGCACGATCGTGAGAAGGACGAGCATGACATCGATGAAAGGTATCATATTGATGTAATCAAACTCTTTTTCTTCCATTCTCTCTGTCCCACTCAAGTAGCTTGACCTTCACTTTGCGCACGAGAAGATTGTAAAAGATTATTGACGGTATGGCGACGAGCAATCCTACGGCCGTTGCTTTCAGGGCAAGGGCAAGGCCGACCATGATCCTCGTAGCATCGACATACCCTTCAGCGCCTATCGTGTAAAAGGTCAGCATGATCCCGAGGACCGTCCCAAGGAGGCCGATGTAGGGCGCGTTGCTCCCTACCGTCGCTATAAAAGACAACCTCCGCGTCATGTCTATTTCGAGAGACTTCCTGTCGTCTTCATAGTTGCGGATATCCACCCTCTTCAGAAAAAGCATCCTTTCAATAAAGAGGGCGAGGGCAACAAACGAAAGGATCACAAGTATGGCGATGATCCCGTAATCTATCGCATATGCCAGCCAGTTCATTGCCATAATTTATTATAAATACTGCTGCTTGTCAAAACTTCTCGACCTATGGTATTATCAGCTTCATTATCATGCAAAAGGAGCTGTAAATGGAAACCAACGACAATAACGGCTGCGTGGAAGCCGGGCTTTCGGAAAACCCCGAACTGATAAACATCAGCGTTTCCCCCGGAATAGAGCTGAAAAGCCACATATTCCTTATGTCGCCGCTGCCATGCTGCGCGCAGGCTGCGCTGCCTTTCTGGGCAAAGGTTTCGGGAAAGCTTCACAGCGGCAAACCGGAGGACGTCCTCGCAAGCGCCATTGTTACGCTCTACGACGACGGCGGTTCAAACATCATCCAATATTCGGACACCTTCGCGCTCGAAGCCGGTGCAATAACCGAATTTGAGGTAAAACTTTTGGAATTCCGTGACCTGACAAAGGGCTACAGCATCACCATCACGGAAAGGGGATCCCTGTAAAGACAATAGCGGTGAACAAAAAAGGTCCGACATACCGGCCATTCTCAGAGCTTTCCGAATTGATGAAGAAGACAAAAATACCTGCCGTCAAAGTACAGGCGGACGGCGACGCTGCGTTCTCGGAGGCGATGAAGGACGTCAGGACCATTGACAGGCTAAAGAGAAGGCGCATCGAGAAACGCCGGCCCAAACAGTTAAAGCATCATAACGAAGATGATGCAAAGAGGATCCTCGAAAAAACTGTCACAGGAGATGACCCCTTCAATGTCGCCAACATGCCCGAATATATGGAAGGCCATATCGAAGGCATAAACCCCGTCGTCATGGAAAAGCTCCGCAATGGCGAATTCGCTATACAGAAGATCCTCGACCTCCACGGCTGTACGCTCAATGAGGCAAAGGAGCGTTTTGAGCTATTTGTCAGGGAGATAATCCGCGAAGGCCTCAACTGCGTTAAGGTCATTCACGGCCGGGGGCTGAAGTCAAAGAGGGCGCCCCTGCTGAAGGAAAATCTCAAGAGATGGGTCGTGAAGGCAATGCACAGAAAATGGGTCATGGCCTTCTCCAGCGCGACAATGCCGGACGGGGGCCCAGGCGCCACCTATATCCTTCTCAGGAAAAGACCGGAGAAGAAGAAGATACGTATTATCGGGTGACCAGTGACCAGGGACGTTGGTAACTTCTGTAACTTACTCATGATCTGTTCCCCGTTTTTATCATCTTTGATACCTCAACATACGTACATTCATTAAACTGACGGGTTCTTGGCACAGAGGTTTGCTCGTATAACATGGTGAAGGATATTGCACGCATCCAATCGTTTCTTGCGCAGCGACATCTTCCTCCATGAATTGAAATATTTTTCTTTGGCTGCAGCACGTTAGTTACCAAAGTTACCAACGTCCCCTCAGTCGGTGAAAGCTCTCAGCAGAATTAGCTTTAAAATATCTTCCCTATTTGTTATAAAAAACAAGGAGGTTGGGGATGAAAAAGATCGGCATTATTGGCGTCGGGAACATGGGCGAGTCCATCATCAAGGCTCTCCTGAAAAAAGGCATCAAAAAAGAATCGATCACATTTTCTGAGATCAAAAAGGAACGCGCACGAACCGTTAAAAGGAATTTCGGCATCAAGGAGTCCGGAAAGCTTGGCGACCTTGTGTCGGGCGCCGATTATATCATCCTTGCCGTAAAGCCGCAGGATTCGAGAACGGTGCTCGCGGAAATCGCGCCCTTTTTTGATCTCAGCAAGATCATTATTACAATAATGGCAGGGGTAACAACCTCTAATATACTTTCGGCCATCGGAAAGCCCGTCAAAATCGTCAAGGCAATGCCGAACATCTGCGTTAAGGTCGGCGAAGGGGTGATTGGTATTACTCACAATAAGACCGTAAAAAATGAAGAGCTGAAAAATGTCAAAGATCTGTTTGAGCCTCTTGGAAAGGTCGTTGAGATCGGAGAAGAGCTGATGGACGCCATGACGGCGCTCGGCGCCAGCGGGCCGGCATTCTTCCTCCTCTTTCTTGAGGCAATGATAGACGCGGGACTTAAGGTAGGCATTCCAAGGGAAAAGGCAAAGGTCATCTCCGCTCAGGTGGTTAAGGGCACCCTGAAGATGCTTGAAGAGGAAGGGATGCACCCTGTGGTCATGAGAGACATGATCACCTCGCCTGGCGGTACAACTATTTCCGGCATAGCCGTCCTCGAAGAAAAGGCCTTCAAGGGAATCCTTATCGAAGCGATAGAGAGGGCCAGCAAGAGGGCAAAAGAGCTTTCATTATAATGTTGAACAACTTCCAGAGCAAAAGGCAACAGATGGTCGATTCGCAGCTTATCCCGAGGGGTATCAGGGACAAACGGGTGATCGATGCGATGAAAAAGGTGCCGCGCCATCTTTTTCTTGACGAAGCCCTTTGGCCGCAGGCTTACGACGACCATCCCCTCCCTATCGGTGAAAAGCAGACGATCTCCCAACCCTATATAGTGGCGCTCATGACGGAACTCCTCCGTCTCACGGGCAGAGAAAAGGTCCTCGAGATAGGGAGCGGATCAGGCTATCAGACGGCCGTCCTGGCTGAGCTCGCCGAACAGGTTTATACCGTCGAGAGGATACCGTCGATCGCGAAGCGGGCCAGGAGGCTCTTCGACGACATGAAATACCGGAATATAGTTATCACCATCGGTGACGGCACGCTCGGCTGGAAGGAGCACAGCCCCTACGACGGCATAATTGTAACTGCCGCTGCGCCAGATCCTCCCAGGCCGCTCCTTGAGCAATTGGGCATCGGGGGCAGGCTTGTGATACCCATCGGGAATGAATTCTCACAGGACCTTATTGTGTATACCCGCGAAGACGGCAACGATTACAGCGAAGAAAACCACGGCGGGTGCAGATTTGTAAAGCTGATAGGAGAGCGCGGTTGGAGAGACTGAACGAAGGGACCCGCAGCGTCTATTCTTCTCCAGATGAAGAGATGAAGGTCGAAAGGCTTTACATGAGGGACCTCAGGAAGCTTCCCATCATCTCCTTCGAGGAGGAAAAGGCCTATGCAGTAAGGATAGCCCAGGGTGACCCCGAGGCCAGAAGAAAACTGATAGAGGCAAACCTGAGACTCGTCGTCAAGATAGCGCGCAAATATACAAACCAGGGCATCTCGATCCTTGACCTTATCGAGGAAGGGAATATCGGCCTTATCAGGGCGGTTGAAAAATTTGACCCCGCAAGGGAGTGCAGGTTCTCCACCTATGCGACATGGTGGATCAAACAGGCCGTAGAGAGATCGATAGCGAACCACTCACGGACAATACGCCTCCCTGTGCACGTCTCATCAAGGATCCATAAGATCGCAAAGCTGACGAGCCATTATATGGAAAAGGAAGGGAGGGAACCTTCGATCGAAGAGCTCTCACGCGACACGGGTCTCAAAATAGAGTTTATCCGGAATCTCTTCTCTATGATAATAAAGACCTATTCCCTGGAGACGCTCATCGACGAAGAGGGGAAGCTCACCCTCGAAGAAGTGCTTGCGGATCCTCTCATCGAGGAGCCCCTTTCCGTTCTTGAGCACACCAAGAGGGCTGAAGAGGTAGCGTCATGGCTCGATACCCTCACTGCCGACGAAAAGAAGGTCGTTACCCTGAGATACGGCCTCGATGGCGAGGAGCCTCAAACCCTTGAATCTATCGGCAAGATATTCGGAGTAACAAGAGAGCGGATACGTCAGATAGAACAGAAGGCGCTCAACAAGCTTCGGCGCACAGTCAAGAGAAAAAATATTGGAACAGAAAACATCTGAAGCGCACTCCCCCGGCAATCCTGCACGGGACATCGTCAAAAAGGGCTCCGTCATAACACTGATAACACTTATCAGCAGGCCGTTGGGCTACATCAGGGAAGCGATACAGGCATACCTCTTCGGCGCCACCCTTCTCGTTGACGCATTTATTGTTGCCTTCAATTTCCCCGAGCTCATTCAAACCCTCTTTTTTTCCGGGGCAACGAGCGCCTTTCTCATACCCGTCTGCACCAGATACCTCCATGACCGCAGTGAGTATTCCAGGATTTACTCCACCTTCATAAATTTATCCCTGATGATCACCTTTTTCGTCTCAGTTGTATTCTTTCTGTTCAGCGCCGTCATCACCGGCATGATCGCGCCCGGCTTCAGCCCCGATGCAAAGGAGATCACGAGAGGCCTCTTTATCATCATGATACCTGTCATCTCGCTCCACACGCTGCTGTCCGTCATGAAGGCATTCCTCAACGCAAAGGAACATTTCGCTGCGCCGGAGATGTCGGGGATCCTCTGGAACATCGCCTTTATCGTAGCGGCGCTCACCCTGAAAGACAGGTTCGGCATATACAGCCTTGCTATCGGGGTCACTGCCGGCTCCTTTCTGCAGATCATCATGCAATACCCTTATCTCAGGAAGCTTGGTATTCGCTACAGCTTCTCGCTGGATTTCTCCCACCCCTCTTTTTCGGAAGCAAGGAGCCTCTTTTTAGGGGCGCTGATTGCCACATCCATTGTCCCCATCAACAGCTTTATCGGCAGGATCATCGCCTCTTATCTCCCCCAGGGCGAAGTCGCGTCTCTTTCTTATGCGTTTCGGATATTCATCCTGCCCTTCAGCCTTTTCGCGGTGCCTGTTTATACGGTCACCTTTTCAAAGGTCTCCAGATTTTACCATAACAGGGATTGGCGCGGCATATCTGCGCATATTGACAGCTCGATCATTCTGTTGTGCATCACGCTGATACCCTCGACTATTCTGCTCTGCTCGGTAGGGGACATCTGCACAAAGATCCTTTACGAGAGGGGCGCCTTTGGGTCATATGAAACGCATATCACGAACCGGGCCCTTTTCGGCTACAGCATAGGGCTCATCTTTTACGCGCTCTCTATCTCACTGGTAAGGATATTCAACGCCCTCCACGACATGAAGACCCCTGCCCTCGTGGGGATAACATCCATCTTTCTCAATGCCGTGCTTGCGTCTCTCCTTATGGTCCCCTTTAAAAACCTCGGGATATCCCTCGCGACCTCGATCGTATCGCTTTATAACTTTGCATTCCTCTACGTGCTTCTCAGGAAAAAGATCGAGTACCGCATGACAAAAAGGACGGTCAGGGATATTATTAAAACGCTTGTCGCGGGGATTACGCTCACGCTTGCCATCGCCCTGGCGCGCCATTTCTTCGCCAACGATTACGCCATTCTTTTTTCCTGCGTCCTTTTTACAGCAACAATCTACGGGCTATTTTTTAAAGACTACTATCGTTCGCTCCTGAAAAAATAAGAGGTCTTTATTCTAGGCCCAGCTTCTGTCGCAGTTGTTTCACGTATTCCAATCCGTCCGGCTTGAAGGGTTCCGGGGTCCATGGCATATCGCTCAGCGTACTCATAATAGAAGACAACTGGTCAAAGGGGATCGATATGAACTGAAGCCCTTCAGGGAACAACCGTCTCCGCCTCATTCCAAAGCCCATTCCTGATGTGATAAAATTTACTTCGCCGCTAAGGAAGGGGTATACATAAAGCCACGCGCAGCCTATAGCGGTCGAATACTGGCTTGACCATTTTTTTCCCGTATTGTAGCTCATGGCCCTGAGGATGGTCCATGCCTGGCTTGTCGGGACAAGAAAGATCATCACGTCGGGGTCAAAGGAGAGCCTGTCCAGCGGGGAGAGAACAACATAGTTGACCGAATTCCGTGCAATTCTCGGCAGATAATTGTAAACCCTGGCGGCAGCCCGGTTATCTTTGAAGGCGCCCAATCCCGCCCCGAACTCTCCGCTTATAAATTGAGGTTCGCCCTCCGATTGTCCCAATACGTACGGCCCGGCCTCGCAGGTGTGGTTCTTTGCGTCCGCGTAGAAGACATCTCCTCCCTGGGCCTTTTTAAGCATTTCGCAGAGGGCCATCTTTTGATCGAGCCTGCTTATGCCTTCCGGCTGTCTGACCAGGTACTTGACGCCGACCGGCTGAATCTCGAACCTGAATTCTTCCAATACGGCAAACCTTTCATTCATATGCCCCTCCGTTCCAAGCATTACTTTGCCTTGCGATATTTCTCCCTCAACTCCTTTTTCAATATCTTTCCCTGAGGGTTCTTAGGCAAGGATTCTACAAATTCTACCGAACGCGGCGCCTTGTACCGGGCAAGGTTTTCCTTGCAGAAATTGGCGATATCATCTCCGGTGGCAGTCTGTCCGGGCTTCAGAACGATCACGGCATGAACCCTTTCCACCCATTTCTCATCGGGGACGCCGATCACGGCGCACTCCATCACTGCCGGGTGGCGGTAGAGCACCTCTTCCACCTCGCGCGGATAAACGTTTTCGCCGCCTGAGATCACCAGATCCTTCTTCCTGTCAACAATATAAATAAAGCCCTTATCGTCGTAGTACCCCATGTCGCCGGTATGCAGCCACCCGTCGACGATCGTCTCTTTGGTAAGGTCCGGTTTATTCCAGTAGCCCACCATAACAGACTTGCTCTGAACGATGATCTCGCCTACATCCCCCGGCTTCACATCATTGCCTTCATCGTCCACAATCTTTGCATGGACCCACAGGCAGGGCTGTCCACAGGAGGCGAGCACCTTCTGCTCCTCAGGGGATTTATTGACTACATTATGCGATTCCATCGACATAATCGAGATATCGGGGCCCGACTCTGTCTGCCCGTAGCCCTGGGCAAAGATGGGGCCGAACTTGGCCATCCCCTTGCGGAGCAGCTCCACGGGCATGGGAGAGGCTGCGTACCATATCCGGTTCAGCTTTGTAAGGTCATAACGGTCCATATCAGGCACGTTGAGCATGCTTACCAGGTGGGTTGGGACGATATGGATATCCGTTGCCTTTTCGTCTGCGAGGGCCTGCATAGTTGCCACAGCGTCGTAGGAACGCTGCGGCATGATCACGTTGCATGCGCCGGCGCAATAAAAGGCCCAGAAGTGCGACCAGCCGCCTATGTGGAAGAGGGGGAGGATCATGATGTGCTTGTGTTCAGGCAGAATGCCGATCGTAAACACCTTTGTACGGGCCTCCTCTAGCTTGCGGTAATGCGTATAGATGGCGCCCCGCGGTACTCCGGTGGTGCCGCTTGTATAGAAGATGATCACAGGATCGTCTTCATCAACCACTGCAGGGGGCTCCTCCTGGGGGAAGCGGGCAAGAAGCTCATCGTGATCAAGCATCCCATCGGCCTTGCCTTCCAGCGAGATAAAATGGGAGACCCTCGTTAAGCGCGAACGTATTTTATTGACGATCTCCACCAGTTCGGGACCGACGAACAATGCGCGCACCTGCGAGTCGTTGATGATGTAGTCAAGCTCATCAGCGCCCATCCTGGGGTTGATGGGACAGACGACAAATCCTCCTTTCATGGCGGCCCCGGTAACATCGGTGCACTCGAGACAGTTCCAGGAAAGAAGGCCGATCCCGTCGCCCTTTTTGAGCCCCAACGACAAAAGGGCGTGTATAAGGCTGTTGACGCGGCCGTTATGCTGGGAAAAGGTAACCCTCTTCGCCCCGTACACAAAAACTTCACGGTCTGCCCTGAGAAGGGCGTTCCGGTAAACAATATCTGCATATGTGCCGATGTTGTAGCGGCTTAGTTCTTTTAATATTAGTTTTTCTGACATCTTGTCCTCCTTGCAAAAATGAACTTTCGCGGCGCTGTTCTTTCCTTTATTTATGGCTGCTGAGCATCAAGGGAATAAGGTCGCAAACATTTTCAGCCTTCTCAAGCGTATCAACAAAAAGGGTGATCTTTTCCAGGTTGTCTTCCGGAACAGGCTTGCCTCCGTAATGCGCCGCTTCCTTGAAGCGTTTTATAATCTTCTCTTTTGACAGCGGGTTTCCGGGGAAGCCGCTGGGGATGGGTACCGATATGTGATATGTATCCCCTTGTGTGGTCGCCACATCCATGTCAGCCCTCAGACTCAGCCCTTGCCTTCCGCCTTCAAGGGAAGGATCAGAGGCAACGTGGATCTTTTTGACCAGCTCAGTAATCCTGGGGTCCCTGATGTAAGATTCATCAAAATGGTGTATTAAAGACTCCTTTCTCAGCAAGGCATTGGCAACGCAATACTGGACGCTGAATTGTGCATCCACTCTCGGGTTGTTCCCGATCTTGAACTGACCGCCTACCATGTGGTGCGCATAAGGGGTTATTCTGACATTGATCTCAGCCACATTCTCCCGCGTAAGGCCCTGTTCGTCCATCAAACCAAGGATGGCATCGGTGCTGGATATGGTGTTTCCGCAACTGGGATAGATCTTGAAGGAAACCTTGTCAAGCTGAAACGTTTCCCCCAGTCCAGCCGTTATAGCCTGAGGATCATATTTATCCCCTGCATAGAGATGGAAGTATCCGTAAACACCCTCTAAAAAGTTCTTCGGGCCCGTAATCCCCTTTTGCGCCATTTGAATGCACGATATAGCCGCTTGAGAGATCAGACCCTGCCCCACCCTTACCGCTGTTGTTCCATCGACGATGCTCTGGAAGGTCTGTATCGGTCTGTTGAAGCCCAGTGCTAAGGCGCTCCACATTTGCTCCGGATTAAGACGGAGTATTCTGCCTCCTGCGGCAATGGAGGCAAATATACCGCAAACTCCGCTGGGATCGAAGCCGTTATACGTTGAGGCGGAATTGATCCTGATGGCCATGTCAAATCCTAAGACAAGACCGGCCAGGAATTCCTTTCCGCTGCAGCCGCCGGCCAATTCAGCGGCTGCGAGAGCTACCGGAAGCGCAGAGCCGCCGGTATGCATGCCCGGCGGCATGTGATCGTCAATATCCAGCGCGCGGGCCATGGTGGAGTTGACAAGGGCAGCGTTGTGCGCCGGCATCCTGTCTCCGTAGATCAGAACGGTTGCCTCTTCTTTTCCTCCCCACTCCTTCGCCATGTTGAGCACTGTCCCGCATCCTTCAGATGTTGCTCCGCCGACGATGGCGCCCAGATTGTTCATTATCATGTCTTTTATCACACCGACCGGCTCCTGTGGGATATCTTCAAGTCTGCCGTCCAGAATAAAATCTACAAACTGTTTTTCCAGTACCATTTCTCTTTACCTCTGTCCGTATATGTGCGCCTTAAGCACAATCGGGCCCTTACACTGATATCGGCTTTGGTTTGTACTCACCGAAAACATCCTTCAGCACCCTGGTTATTTCTCCGATGGTGGCGTAGTTCCTGACCGCATCCTGCAGAAAGGGCATCAGATTCTCAGTGCCCTGGGCCGCCTTTCTCAGCGCCTCCAGTGACGACCGGACAGCGGCGCTATCCCGCTCTGCCCTCAATTTCTTTAAGTCCTTTCTCCGTATCTCCAGGAGCTGCGGATTCGGCTTGTGCATCTCATAATGTATATCCTCTTCAACGCAGAATTTATTCAGCCCGACGCGGACCTGCCTTCCGTCTTCCAGCGCCTTTTGCTTGAGGTAGGCGGAGCGGCTTATCTCTTTCTTCAGCCAGCCTGACCGTATCACCTCCATCATCCCGCCCTGGGCCTCTATCTTGTTGATAAAATCGAGCATCTCCTTTTCGATCCGGTCCGTCAATGTCTCTACATAGTAAGAGCCGCCGAGGGGGTCAACGGTATCGCAAACCCCTGATTCGTAGGCAATGATCTGCTGGGCCCTCAGGGACATGGTAACGGCCTTCTTCGTCGGTATTGTCAGCGCCTCGTCATAGGAGCACGGCGCTATGACGGTGCAGCCTCCCATGGCTGCCGCAAGGATCTCCATCGCGATCCGGATGATGTTGATCTCCGCCTGCTGGGCGGTCAGCACCGAGCCTCCGGTATTGGGGTCGATGACGCACCGCATTGCCTTGGGGTTCGCCGGATTATACCGTTCCTTGATCAATCTGGCCCAGAGCCTCCGCATGGCGCGGCTCTTGGCCGCCTCCTCGAAGAGATGGGTGTGAATCGCGGGGTGTTGTGAGATGCGCGCGGCGAACTCGCCGACATCGATGGTGCCCCGTTTGCGGCCCTCCTCTACATAGAAGAGCGCCGTGGCGAGGGAATAGGCCCCGTCCTGGACCACCGTGGAGCCCTGTTCGTGGATCGTGTAGGAATTGATCTGATAGGTCAGGTTGGGGATATGCTTCAGGCCGTACTCGACGAGGTCGAGGCTCAGCCGGAGGCTGTGCTCGGGGGGAAAGATGTAGGTCCCCCTGCCGAGGTACTCGTCCATCACGTCAGGCTTGGCATCGCCCATCATCTTGTTGACAGGGAAGCCCTTCTTCTCTGCCGCCACGGTATACATGGCCCAGAGGGGAAGCACCAGCGAGCTTGTCGACCCCCGTATGGTCACCCTGTCCAGCGGGATATCGGCAAGCAGGTCCTCCACGTCCTTCAGCGAGGAGAGCGATACCCCGATAAGGCCGACCTCGGCCTCCACGAGGGGATCGTCGGCGTCATACCCGAGCTGCGTGGGGATGTCACAGGCAACGGCCATATGCGTGTTGCCGTGGGCGAGGAGGTGCTTGTGGCGCTCGGCGGTCTCCTTCGCCGTGCCGAACCCCGCATAGTCTGACATGGGCCAGATCCTGCTGCGGTACATTGTGGGGGTGATGCCCCTGACGTAAGGATACTCCCCGGGGAAACCGATATCTCTCAGGTACTCCGAATCGGCCCTGTCCACGGGCGTATAGAGGGTCTTTGCCGGTATCTCGGTGAAGATGTCCCTCTCGGGATTCTCCTTTACATACTCCTTCAGGCTGCCCTCTTCCCATTCTTTCTGCTTTGCTGCTATCTCTGATATCTTATCGTTCGGCATCATCTGCCCCCTAATGCTTAGCGCTCTTTTGCCTTATGATGATGTTCGTTCCGACGGTTTTCGAGCTCATGACAGAGATCTTCTATCCCGATATTATTGAATGCCTGTGTCTGTATGACAGGCGGCGCTGACTTTCTCGTGCTCAGGGCCAGGATCTCCCTGATGCTGTCGGCCAACCCATCTGCGCCGAGGTCTGCTTTGTTGATGACGATGATATCGGCAACCTCCAGCACCCCTGCCTTCATTAACTGCATGCTGTCTCCCCAGCCGGGCGCAAGTACAAGCAAGGTGGTATCTACTATTTTGGTGATGTCTATTCCCTCCTGGCCTATCCCCACGGTCTCAATCACAACAACATCTTTGCCGGAGGCGTCGAATATATCTACAGCAGCGCCGACTGCCTTAGAAATCCCGCCGTAGCTGCCCCTGCTTGCCATACTTCGAATAAATACCCCGTCATCTGAATAGTGCTGCTCCATCCTTATCCTGTCCCCCAATACCGCACCACCGGTAATTGGGCTGCTCGGGTCAACGCAGATTACCCCGACCGTCAGGCCTTTGCTTCTCATAGCGGCGACAAGCTTATCTATCAAGGTGCTTTTCCCGCTGCCCGGAGATCCGGTTATACCTATGCGGTAAGCCCTACCCAGCTTTGAAGAAACGACCTCGAGTATCCTGGAAACGCTTGCATCATCATTTTCGACCATCGTTAAAAGACAGCCAAGCGAGCTCTCGTCGCCGGAAAACGCGCCGGCTATAAGTTTATCGACATCCTGTTTCACGAATCTTCACCCTTTATGTTCTTTCTGATGAAATCTGCGATCTCCGATATTGGGGTGCCGGGTCCGAAGATCTCTTTTATCCCCTTTTCCTTTAAGCTTTTCCTGTCCTCGTTGGGGATTATACCGCCGGCAAGAACCAGCACGTGCCCCATTCCATTCTCTTTCAGCAGGTCTATTATCTTTGGGAAATAATAGTTGTGACCCCCGGAGAGCAGGCTCAATCCAAGTACGTCAACATATTCCTGGCTGCACGTCCTTACAATATTCTCTGCGGTTTGTCTCAACCCCGTATAAATGACCTCCATGCCTTCATCGCGCAAGCCCATGGCGAGGGTGATCGCTCCTCTGTCGTGGCCGTCCAACCCCGGCTTCGCTATCAATACCTTTATCGGCTTACTCATCTCAATATACCTCCTTTTCTCTTCAGCTCATTTTTTTCCGATATTATTAAGAAACAGTACCTTCCTCTCTTAATAGGACATGTATTTAGGCAAAAATGTCACAATCTGCGGGAAAAACATAATTATTAAAGCGCAAATCCACATTCCTATAATGAAAGGCCATACCCCCCTGAAGATCTTTTCCAGAGGGATCTCAGGGAAGACCCCTTTTATCACATACACGTTGACCCCGACAGGGGGGGTGATCACACCCATCTCGGCAACGAGCACTATCATTACGCCAAACCATATGGGATCAAAACCTAAACGCTGTATTACCGGATACAATACAGGGACTGTAAGGACAACGAGGGCAAATGAATCCATAAAACAGCCGCCGATCAGGTAACCGAAGACTATCATGATCATAATGATGATCGGATGCAGGGCCAGTTCGCCCAGCCATTCCGATAGGATAAAGGGGACACGGGTAACAGCCATAAAATGACCGAATATGGTGGCGCAGGTAAGAATGAGGAAGATCATGGCTGAGATCTTGGCCGTTTCCGCAAAGCCGGTCAACAGATCCTTCCATTTCAGCTGACGCCTGGCCAAACCGATGATCAGCGCCCCTGCCGCCCCGGCAGCACCTGCTTCCGTGGGGGTAAAAAAACCGATCAAGATGCCGCCCATAATGAATACAAAAAGGATCAATACCTCGGTTATGCCAAGAAGAGAGCGCATCTTTTCTTTGAGGGTGGTCTTTTCCCCTGGAGGGCCAAGGCGCGGATTTCTGCGGCACATAATATATACTGTAAGGGCAAAAATAGTGGCAAGCATGATTCCCGGAATGATCCCGGCGATGAACAGCTTCCCTATGGACTCTTCGGTCAACACGCCGTAGATAATGAGAACGGTGCTGGGAGGGATCATGATGGCCAACGATCCTGCGCTGGCAACGCTGGCGGTCGCCATAGACACGTCATAATCATGCTTTATCATCTCCGGCACTGTTACTTTCGACATGGTCGCTGCCCCGGCATTCGTCGAGCCGCAGCAAGCGCCAAAGGCAGCGCAGGCATAGCAGGTTGCGACAGCCAGACCGCCGGGCAACTGCCCTAACCATTTGTATGCGCAATTGAAAAGACGGTGGCTTATCCCCGTGTAAGACATGATCACGCCCATGAAAACGAACATGGGAAGAACAGTCAATGCACCGGAAGAGAAGGTCGCAAAAAAGTCCTTGCCCAGTATGGCAAATGCACCCTCCAGCGAGGTGGCAAGGGCAAAACCGGCAAACCCGACGATGCCCATGGCATAGGCTACAGGCATCCTCAGAATAAACAGAACAACGAGAACAATAATACCGACAATTGCCAAGAGATTGGGATTCATCTTTTCACCTCGCCGGCTATCGATTCAACAATATCGGACACAATCAACAGGGCCATAAAGAAACAGGTAAGGGCTATTATATATACAAAGGGATAAAAAGGGATGTACACGGTCATGCTTACATCGCCTGTTTTCTGGAAGCTGTTTCCCAATACGGCTAATTGCCAGGCAACAAGGAGAAAAAAGCCCATGCTCAGCAGGCTGATGACGCCGTCGATCACCACCTGCATTCTTTTGGGTAGACGATCCATGAACATGTCTACCCTGATATGACCTTTTTGCAAGGTGCAATAGGGCATTGCAAAGCAGACCAGTATTACCTGGATAAGACCGACGATATCGTAAACTCCCTGAATAGGCCTTCCGAAACTGCGGAATATAAATTCCGTTACGGTTATAACCACCGTAATGAATATGCCTGTATACGCTATATAGTCACAAAACTTGCAAGCCTTTTCTATTTTTGTTTTTATCTGCATACTGCATCTCCGGCTTTGGGATTTTATAAGGGATGCCTTCAGAAAGGCATCCCTTATATATTATCTCACGGTTTCCAGGGCTTATATTCCTGTTTGTTGTATTTTTCCGCGATCTTCCCTGCGTCTTCAACGATCTGTTTCCCGGGAAAACCTTTGGAATTGAGTAGTGTGATATACTGTTCCTTGACCGGTTCTATAAGCTTCTTTAATTTTGCCATCTCTTCGTCAGGCAGATAAAGGAACTCATGTCCCCCTGGCTGTTTTTTTGCATATTCCATTGCCAGTTTTTGTTCACGTTCCCAGAATTGGCCTGCCTCTTCCACTCCAGCTGCTGAAACGGCGTCAAAGGCCTCCTGGAGATCCTTTGGCAATGAGTCCCATACAGATTTATTCATGATAAATACCATGAACTCCGAGTAGAAGATCGGGAAGAATGTAGAATATTTAAAGACTTCTGCATGCTTATGGTTCTTGAGCGTCTCAGGGGGAGAAACAAGCCCGTCTATGGTTCCCTTTTTTGCAGCGAGATAAACATCAGGCATCGCCATAGCCACCGGTTGTGCTCCCACTGCCTTTGCGCCAAGGGCGCCTGCCCCTGTAACCCTGAGCCTCATACCCTTCAGGTCGTCGGCCTTGCGAATAGGCTTGTTGGAGTGGACCCATCCCGGTCCTGTGCCGTAGGTAAGCAGCAATTTTACATCGTCAAATTCTTTCGGTTTGTATTTATTGACGAATTCCCACGCTGTAAGGCTTGCAGCAATACAGTTCTTTATCGGGGCAATCCCGGACTGGCTCAACGTTAAGAAGACTGGAAGGCGGCCTGGTATATATCCGGCGGACTGTATGGCGCTATCGGCAACCCGCTTGACCACTCCATCATAGTTGTCAGCCCCCTTGAGAAGGCTCTCACCGGGAAAGAGCTTTATGTCCAGCACATATTTACCTTTCGCGGCCTTTTCCACCATTTTGAAGTACCGGGGATACTGATCCGTATGGATAAACGCGGTACCGCCAAAATGGCTTGCCATGCTCAGGGTTATCTTTTGCTGGGCATGTACGGCCGGCACGACGGACAAACAAAAAAACAGTGCTACAAAAACGACAACAAACATATTCAAGACAGATAATTTTTTCATTGTTCCCCTCCTTTTCTAATGTTCTCACGAAAACATTTTTCTTTATTCCACATTTTTATTGGCCTGTCCTTCAACATACGCTGACCTCCCACACCTCCTTTCGCACTTTTGTATTGCCTCTCTGTTTCTTTAACTGCAACCCTCATCCAATCTCTATAAAACCTTCATCTCCGTTTACCGTAACCATATCCCCATCCTTAATATATGCAAAAGGGTCCTGTTCGGGCCGGTGGACCATGGGCGTGCCGGTGATCACCGCGCTTACCGCCACCACTCCTTCTGCCTGAAGATTGATAATGCCCCTGGGGGCATTGCCCCGTTTATACGTTGCATAGTATTGCCATGAACCGGTTGTCGAACCTTTTCCGACGGGGAAAATAAGAATCTTTCCGGCAATACTTTTGCCCTCAAGATCATGACCAGGCTCCCTGACCTTGCCTGTATTGGGATCTACCCCTCCTGTAAAAGATATCGGCATACGGGATATGATCGCCTCACCGCTCGCAATGCCTTTTACGATAGTCTTCGCTTTGATTTTCATCATTGGCGTCCCCTCCATGTGCCTGCTATTGCTGTTTCGACACATTCTTTGGTTGAACCGAACCAGGTTTCCATCCCGGTAACGTTATGCGAATAATAACTGGCCCTCGCCGAGTTCACCGCTATAACCCTTACGCCTTGTTTCGGAAGGTAGAGATAGGGGCCGCATGCCGCGCCGATATCGGCCACAATCCGGCCACCAGCCGCGCTGATCTTTTCCCAGTAGCCCATCCTTTTGCAGAGGGTCTTCACCCAGCCTGATGTGCAGAACCATAATTGCGTTTCCGGGTGGACCTTCCTGCCCTCCAGAAGGTCGACCGCTTCTCCTATCTCCTGTATGGTGCATTGCGGGCAGCCAAAGATCACCAGATCCACCTTTTGGTCGGTAGCGGTCGAGATCTCTCTATATGCCTTATCTACATCCTCCTGTGTAAGCGACAGGTGCTCCAGAGAACCGATATCACTGGTTCCGCAGGCAGCTTCAACGGTCGGGGCCTCAGGGGTAATCCCGACAAAATGTACAAGGCCCACTGCTCCCGTCACGGTGAGGCTGTAAAGGATTGCCTTGATATTCTGGATGACGGTTTCAGGCTGCAGATCAATAAATACCGGTATTTTGTCGCGAACCTTCTTGCCGATATGCCACGCCATAGCCTGAAATTCTGAATGGTCATATTCCGATATATTCAGGTTGCCGGTCTTTACGATAACCTGCCCCTTTCTATTGCTGCTCAGGTGAAGGCCGTATTCCGGAATGACCCCCGTAATGGCTGCAGATATGACCGTATGGTCTCCGTCCCGGTTCGATCGCGCTCCTATTACAGAGTTCGCAAAGGCCCCGCTCCCTGATGAGGCCCAGGCGATATGATCGCCGAATTTGGGCGAATTGCCTGCCAGATAATGGTGGCATGAATAGAGCAGGGTAATACCGAGGTCCTTCAATACATTGTTGATCCTGTTCTGTTTCTCCTGCAGCTCTTCAGGAACATTGAATTCCCTCCAGTCTTCGAAATCGTACATTTCCGGATTTTTGGTGGTGAAGACCTTTACCCTGGACCCGCCACGGGCAAGCTCCTCCAGCCAGTCAATGCCTTCGGTCTCCATAACAGAATAATTGCCGGCCATGTGGACGCTGGTAACGGGGATCATCTTTGCCGCGTCATTGCACTCCCCGACTGCCACAAGTATTTCCATGCACTTTTTTAATCCGGCGCCGCATTTCCCCGACAACATCTCTTCTTCACGTTTTTGCAGCTCCATTGTTTCTCCTTTTGCTGATCTACCTTTATCAGCAATATGTTTAAAAGATGATGCTCTGCAATCCGGTCACTTTTTTTTGAGCACTTTCAAGATGCATTCGCATAAACCTTTTTGCGCTCTTTATATCCCTTTTTCTTATTGCATCAACTATCGCTTTGTGCTCTTCAGCGGAGGCCTCTGCGCCGCCGGGTATGTTTGCGAGAAGTGACCTGAGAAGCCGGAACTTATCAATAAGGCCGTTGATGGTTTCATGCAAAACTTCAGACTTTGCGGCCCTGTAAAGCATGTTATGATATTCCGTTTCACATCGGATAATTTCAGGTATATCTCCTTCTTTAATGCTTTTTTTTGTCTGATTTACAATGTTCGTCAGATCCGATATTTCGGCGTCGGTTATCTTTTCAACAACACGTGACAAGACGTAATCTTCAAGGATATGCCTGATCTCAAAATATTCCTCTACGTCTTTGGTGGTAAGGCGCCTCGCCAAAAATCCAAGGCTGTTGGTACAGGTCACAAGCTTTTCGTGTTCAAGCATCAGCAGCGCTTCTCTTACGGGCGTCCTGCTTACCTTGAGAGATTTTGCAAGCTCATTTTCGAAGATCTTCTCTCCCGGCTTAATCTCCAGGTTGATCAGTTTATCCTTGATGGCTTTATAGGCTTTGAAACGAAGGGCACTTGATTGGTGTACTATCATGATATGGCCTTATATGATGTTGTATACTAACAAGTATACTTAATATTATATAGATAAATATTATTATGTCAAGCTTTTTTTTCACACTCAACACAAATATTTTTTACAAAAAAGGCCGCTCTTCTGCTTCAGTTTTTTTGCGAATGAGGAAGGATAATATGAGGAAATAATATCGTACTCTAAAGTTCAAAAAGATAATTCTGTCTTTTATGATGCGCTGCGCTATATCATGTTTTCCCAGCCCTGGCCCCTGTCTGCCAGAGGGCGGAGCTCTGTTATCTCAAGGGACACCGCATATTTCATCATTTTTGCAGCACCTTCGTTTCCCTTTTTTATGAATGAATCTTTGATGCCGTCGAGCAGTTCACCTGAGTCCTCTATAGAAAGAGCTTTCAAATATACTCTTACCCCTTTCCACTCCGGTACAGTTTTCCCCGGCTCCAGAATTGTGTATACTGCGTATGGATTTTCTTTAAGGTTTGCCAGAGTGCGGTTTTCACCAAGCCCCACAACAACGGTTTTTTCATCCACCATACGCGGGGATCCAAGATGCGCTATGTTTGGTTTTCCATCTTTGTTCGCCGTACCCATTACCCCTATTCTTGGTTGTTTGTTGAAGAATTCCATCAGGTCTTTAAACGTTTTTGCCATATATACCTCCTTATAATCGCTGCTTCGGAAATGATACCACCTAAAAACCATTTGGGTCAAGCATCTAGTACACCGTTTGCAACTTGCCTGCGAAATATAGTATACTCCCTTTTGTAATATACGTTTCGCTTTGCCCATGAAACGTCTATCCCGCATGAAATGAAACGAGAACGACAAAGGAGTTGAGCCATGGATATTTTTGAAAATAAGGCCCCTGTCGGCAATGAAAGTGCAGCAGGCCGTGAGAGAGGGTACATAATCGTTCTAACCGGCAACGGCAAAGGCAAAACAACCTCTGCCATGGGCATGGCAATGCGGGCCCTGGGGCACGGGACCAAGGTCATCATGCTCCAGTTCCTCAAGGGCACATGGCGATACGGCGAGCTGGAAACGGCAAAAAGGCTTGCGCCTGACTTTTCCATCCACCCCCTCGGCACCGGATTTGTTCACGTCGACCCTGAAAACCCTGCCCCCGAAGACATAGAGACCGCACGGAAGGCATGGGAGGTCTGCAAAGAGGCTCTGTTTTCGGGAAAATACGGGATGATAATATTTGATGAAATAAATAACGCAATAGCATATGGACTTCTTCCCGTCGATGAGGTGCTGGACGCCCTCGCAAAACGCCCAAAAAACCTGCACGTGGTGCTGACCGGAAGGGACGCCCACCCCCGTCTTGTCGAAATGGCCGACCTTGTAACAGAGGTCACAGAGGTAAAACACCCTTACCGGAAAGGTGCGGCGGCGCGCAAAGGAATAGAATACTAATTTTAATATTTTTCTTTATTATTCTCTTTTTTTCTTTTAAAATGATGCAAAGTATGACAATGTAATGGCAAGGACGCTTTATGCCCCCGAACAGCATTTTGACCTACGAGAATATCATTGGGGAGATCAAAACCATATGCAACGCCAACTACAACGACGATGACGTCGGCGTCGTCGAGCGCGTCTTCCGGGATTCCATAAATCTTTTCGAAGGCAGGACAGAAGGCTTTCTCAGATGCGACATGAAATACCACAACATCAGCCATACCCTGCAGACAATCCCGCCTTTCATAGAGATCATTGACGGCTGGAACAGAAGCAAAAGCGACCCCTTCATCTCCAAAAAATATTACGTCCTCGGCATCATAGCGGTCATTCTTCACGATACGGGGTATTTAAAATGCAACGACGACAGGGAAGGAACGGGCGCAAAATACACCTTTACCCATGTCCAGCGGAGCATTGATTTTGCAGATGCGTACCTTCACGGGATTGGCCTCGACGACGACAGCATCGTCAGTGTCCAGAACGCCATCCGCTGCACCGGTGTCTTCTTCGACAACAAAGTACACTTTCATTCAGGCGAAGAAAGGGTAATCGGGTATGCCCTCGGTACCGCCGACCTTCTGGGGCAGATGGCGGCCCCGGACTACGTCGATAAGCTCCCTGCCCTCTACCTTGAATTTGAAGAGGCGTATAACTTTGAAGGACTTGAAAACCTGCAGGGCAAAGGGTCAACGCTGTTCAGCGACAGCGTCCACCTGATAGCGAACACGCCGTTCTTCTTTGAAAAAATCGTTATGGAGCGCTTTAAGATGATGGGGCCTGTTTACACCTACCTGACATACCATTACGACAGCGGCGAGAACCCTTATATCAAAGAGATAGAAAAAAATCTTGGAAAGATAAAAAGCATCATTGCTGCACAATAACCGGCGCGCAGCGAAAGTCTCTGATGGAAAAACCTTCAAAGAATAAATATCCTTCTGTAGCGAGCATCAGCAGCAAAGAGCACATCGGAATTGTCAAAGAGATCTTTTCTACGATAACTGAGCGTTACGATCTCCTCAATCACGTGCTAAGCATGGGGATCGATATGTACTGGCGAAGGTTTACCGCGAAGAAGATGCGCTTCTTCAAGACCTTCCGCCTCCTTGACGCTGCCACAGGGACTGGCGACATTGCAATCTGCGCCGGCGCGACACATCCCGGTATAAGCATAACAGGCCTTGACTTCGCATGGAACATGCTCAAGGCGGGACGCCGGAAGATATCCCGCAAAGGGCACAGCCAAAAAATCGTCCTGGTGCAGGGCGACGCTATGTCCCTTCCCTTTTCCAACAATACCTTTGACGTTGTTTCAATTGCCTTTGGAATCAGGAATATACCCGACAGGGAAGCGGCCGTCAAAGAAATGATTCGCGTGCTCGTGCCAGGCGGCAGGGTCATGGTCCTTGAGATGACATTTGCGAGGCATTCCTTTTTCAGGAAGGCTATCAGGTTCTACCTGAATCGCATTCTTCCTTTTATAGCAGGAAAGATCACGGCAAATCCCGGCGCCTATCATTACCTTGCAGATTCGATCATGAACTTTCCTTCGCCCGCTGAGTTTGCAGGGTCTCTTGAGAGGCTGGGCCTCAGAAAAGTTTCCATCTATCCCCTCACCTTTGGCATTACATGCCTCTATATAGGCCTGAAATCTGAAGGATAGGAATTACACTTTAAAAACTAACGGCGCGATCCGCCCAATATACCTCCCAGAATACCGCGCAGGATCTGCCTACCGATCTGGCTTCCTACGGTACGTGCAGCCTGTTTGGCCAGCGTCTCTACCATACCCTGCCGGCGCCTGGTTCCCCATATCAGGTCTCCGAGCATTCCTCCGCGTTCGGACGGCTTTTCAGTATCGGCTTGATTCGAACCTGGAACGGCAGCTTCTCTTTCCAGGGTCTTCCGGCTCAGAATTTCGTAAGCCGATTCCCGGTTGACCGGTGAATCATATTTTGTGCCAACCGGACTGCGCGCGCGCACTGTATCTCGCTCTTCCTGCGTGATCGAGCCCATCCGGCAGCGCGGCGGGCAGATCAATGTGCTCTCCACCGGCATCGGTACACCTTTTTCCTGAAGCGTTGAAACAAGCGCTTCGCCTACGCCGAGTTGAGATATTATCCCGGCGACGTCAAAGTTCTTATTCGCAACAAAGGTTTCTGCAGCCGTTTTTACCGCCTTCTGATCACGCGGCGTGTAAGCGCGAAGCGCGTGCTGGATGCGGTTTCCCAGCTGGCCAAGGATCTCGTTCGGCACATCGTCCGGGAACTGTGAGCAGAAATACACTCCGACACCCTTGGAGCGGATGATCCGCACCACCTGCTCCACCCGCTGGCGCAGCATCGGGGGCGCGTCGTCGAAGAGCAGGTGAGCCTCATCGAAGAAGAACACAAGCTTCGGCTTGTCGAGATCGCCCATTTCCGGCAGGTTCTCGAACAGCTCCGACAGCAGCCACAAGAGAAAGCTTGAGTACAGCCGCGGCTTTAAAATGAGCTTGTCCGCGACAAATATGTTAATAATTCCGCGGCCGCTTAGGTCGATACGCATCAAATCGTTAAGTTCCAGCGCAGGCTCGCCGAACAGGTCTTCCCCGCCCTCCCGTTGGAGGGACAGCAAGGCCCGCTGTATGGCAGCCACTGACTGCGCGCTGACCAGCCCGTATTGCCTGGAGATCTCCTTTCTATTGTCTGCAACCAGCCCGAGCAGCGCGCGCAGATCGTCGAGGTCGAGCAAAAGCAGACCCTGGTCGTCTGCCAGCTTGAAGGCAATCTCGAGCACCCCGGTTTGAGTATCGTTGATCTCCAGGATCCTCCCCAGCAGGTTAGGGCCAATCTCGCTGATCGTGGTACGCACCCGGTGGCCGCCTTTGCCAAAGACATCCCAGAACAGCACCGGGTTCGCCTCATTTGCATATCCTTCAATGCCGATCTGGGCAACGCGCTGCAGCATCTTCTCATTGGCAATGCCGGCCATCGCCAGGCCTGCAACATCGCCTTTTACGTCAGCCATGAATACCGGCACGCCCATACGTGAAAAACCCTCTGCCAGCACCATGAGGGAAACGGTCTTGCCGGTACCGGTAGCCCCCGCGATCAGGCCATGTCGATTGCCGTATTTGGCGAGTAATGTGACAGGCTTTTCTCCTTTGCCTATAAGTATCTTGTTCATGCGCTGCCTCCTCTCCTGCTCACTCCACGTCTTTTACAATCTTCCTCCAAATGGATTAAAAATACAACAAAAAGCCTTTACGCCCTTCCTGAATTATACCGGCGTAGCTTTTATCAGTCTCGCATGCATCTAAGAGGATAGCGTGTATGACCGCACCACTTTCTCTGCAATACCCTTGCGCTCGTAAAAGTCAATCTTGTTCGCCTTTAGCTGGCCTTTCAGCTTATCGCCGAACTTCCCCGCAATCACTGTTTTGCAGGATTCTTTCAAAAGAAGGTTGACCACCGCAGAGCCTGAGTTGCGCCCGCTGCCCTCTCCGGGATTTTTAACGGATTTCAGAAAAACACCTTTTTCGTCAAATATGAGATAATAAGACGCCCTCCCTGCTACTGTGCTAATTTCGTTGTGTGCATCTCCACCGACCGCTGCGACGGCAATGTTGTTTGATGATCGCGCACCTCCCTTTTCTGAATCTGACGCATAAGACAGGTCTTGCGCAAGCTGAAAAAACAGAACGGCAAATAGCACCAGCATGCAAAAGATTATTAATTTTGTTCTCATATTGTGCTCTCCTTTCAAGTATTTTAACACAACTGCAGGCTCCATTTCTCCAGTTTCTTCCTCGCCTCTTAGGGTAATACAGCTACGATGCCGCTTATCATATCCCCTTGCCTAAATATTTTACCCACTTCGTGCTATGCACGAAATGGGTAAAATATGACTTATACGATTCGGCAATACGTGCATCGATTGACTAACATCAGGCCCCGTGCTATCATGTGCCGGAACATCTCATGAAAAAAAACACTCCAAGGATCAAGCATAGAGCCCCTACAATGGAATTTCACGTCTCCCGGAGATCGCGGGACTTCTACCGTTTCAGCGAGGCCCTTTTTTCTCTCAGCGGCAACGTCATCTTCACGAATTTTTACGCTGCCCGCGTCTTTGCCCAGAAGATCAACGAAAAAAAAGACCTTATAAGCTTTCCTGAAGGAGCGGTCAAGGCAGGACAGCTGATCGCCATGGGACTCATTGACGAGATCCTCCACTACGTCGCCAGTCAGTACCGGAATGATATCAACAAAAAAACAATGGCGCAGGCGCTCTCGTCGCTGAATGAAAGGCTTGGCAGGGAAAAAGTCGAGGGCGCAATGCATCATTTTGTTGACGCCTTTCCGCCGCTTCGGGTGTACAAGAACGAGGTCGGCATCGCAGATTATCTGAACGGCAACACAGAGGGGATCCCGAACAGGCAGATCATCCTTGAGGAGATGCTTCTTCTGTGGCTTGCGAATATGAATCCGGCCTTTTCTCCGTTCTTCGAGCTTTTCGACGATGTCAGCCTGAAAAAGGAAACAGCCTATCTCCAGATCATATCAGGGCTGATAGACCATTTTCATTCAGAACCTCCGTTCGGCCCTGACTACCAGAACCTCGTCGATATGCTGAGAAGCCCTGCCCTTGCCGTCCCCCATTCCCTTTCGGGGCAGCTCGCGTACATCATGGAGCGCTGGGGTTATATCCTTCGCAAATATCTGCCGCTTATCCTCAAGAGCCTCGACCTCTTCAAGGAAGAGCAGAAGCTGCCCTTCATGGGCGCAGGGCCGTCAGAGGTTACAAGGCTTAAAGAACTTGGGCTTGAGCTCGAACCAGAACACTTCACGCCGGACAGTGAGTGGATGCCGCGTCTCGTCCTCATCGCGAAGAACATCTACGTCTGGCTCGACCAGCTTTCTAATAAATATCAGCGCCACATTACGAGGCTCGACGGGGTCCCCGACGAAGAGCTCGATACCCTGCAGAAAAGGGGCATCACCGGCCTGTGGCTCATAGGCGTCTGGGAGCGAAGCCCCGCGTCGCAGAAGATCAAGCAGCTCTGCGGCAACCCCGAGGCCGTTCCGTCTGCCTATTCCCTCTACGACTACATCATCGCCTCTGACCTCGGGGGCGACGAAGCATTCAACAGCCTGAGGGAGCGGGCCTGGAAACGCGGCATCAGGCTGGCAAGCGACATGGTGCCCAACCACGTGGGCATCTATTCCAGATGGACGACAGAACACCCCGACTGGTTCATCTCATTGGACCAGAACCCTTTTCCCTGGTACGCCTACGGAGGCCCAGACCTCTCCCATGACGAGCGCGTCTCCATCTTTATCGAAGACCACTACTATGAGCGCACTGACGCGGCCGTGGTCTTTAAGCGGAGAGACAGGTGGACCGGGGATGAAAAATATGTCTACCACGGCAACGATGGGACGAGCATGCCCTGGAACGATACGGCACAGCTTAACTACCTCAACCCGGAAGTGCGTGAAGCCATGGTCAACACGATCATCGCCGTCGCAAAACGATTCCCTATCATCCGCTTTGACGCCGCCATGACGCTCACGAAGCGCCACTACCAGCGCCTGTGGTTCCCTGAACCCGGAACGGGCGGGGCGATCCCCACGCGCGTCGAGCACGGCCTCACGAAACATCAGTTCAACTCCCTCATGCCCAATGAATTCTGGCGCGAGGTGGTGGACCGCGTTGCGCAGGAGGCGCCGGACACGCTGCTTCTCGCCGAGGCCTTCTGGCTGCTCGAAGGCTACTTCGTGAGGACCCTGGGAATGCACAGGGTCTACAACAGCGCCTTCATGAACATGCTCCGCGACGAAGAGAATGCCAAGTACCGCCAGGTAATGAAGAACACCCTTGAGTTCGACCCGGAGATCCTGAGGCGCTTTGTCAACTTTATGAACAACCCGGACGAGAGGACCGCCGTCGACCAATTCGGCAAGGACAGCAAATATTTTGGCGTCTGCACCCTCATGATAACGCTACCGGGCCTCCCCATGTTCGGCCACGGTCAGATAGAAGGCTTTACGGAAAAGTACGGCATGGAATACAGGCGCGCATACTGGGAAGAAGAGCCTGACGGATATCTCATCGAAAGGCACGAGAGGGAGATATTCCCGCTGCTCCATAAACGATACCTCTTCGCGGGGGTCGAACATTTCCTCCTCTACGATTTTTTCACCCCTGACGGCCATGTGAGCGAGGATGTCTTCGCCTATTCAAACCGGTACGGGAGCGAGATGTCGCTTGTCGTCTACAATAACAAGAACGCGCCTATCAGCGGCTGGATACGCACGTCTGTAAGTTTTGCCGTCAAGGGCGGCGATATGAGCCGGCCGGTCCTCGCACAGAAGACGCTCTCCGAGGGCCTCGGAGTCAGCGGAAAGCCGGAGCATTTCACCCTATTCAGAGACCACACAACGGGCCTCCAGTATATCAGGGAAAGCAAGGGCCTCGCGGAAAAAGGCCTCTATATCGAGCTTGGCCCTTACCAGCACCACGTCTTCCTCGACATAGCAGAGATCGAGGATAATGCATGGTCTCACTACGCCCAACTGAACACATACCTGAACGGCCTCGGTGTCCCGAACATCGACGACGCGATACGCGAGATATTCCTCCAGCCCATCCATCAGAGCTTCAAGGAACTCATCAACGTCCATATGCTGAAGGGGATGCTCGACGCGAAGATAGCGATCGCTCTGGAACAGATCGAAGACATACCTGTCCCGTTCTTAGATGAGATCCGTTGGAAAACAACAAACCTTGTACGGGAGATCAGACAGTTTGCCAATGGCAGCGCGGACGAGGGCCTCGTCGTGGAAAATATTATGAACGCACTGCTTGCTACGCTTCATGGACAAAAAACGCTCGACCGGATCGCAGGTACAGGCGAAGAGGACAGGAACAAGTTTATCGGGTTCCTGCGGACAGATTTCTTCGGCGCTGACCACCATGCCCTGTGCCAGCTCAACTGGGTCTTTGTCCGGTCTATGGGCAAAGTCATCGACGCCCATACAAACCCCGACGAACAGGGCAGGAGCTGGATCGACGAGTGGCTCCTCGGCCGCATCATGGGCGACACCTTGAAGGAGATGGGGTTTACTCCTGATGATGCGTACCGCGGCGTAATGTCAGTAAAGATATTCACCGGCCACCAGCACTGGTTCAGCCCTGCGCAGCCGCCCAGCCCATACCAGGTTCTTACAACCTTCCTCAACGACAGCGAGGTCCAGGGTTTCCTACAGATCAACCGCTACAAGGACATACTCTGGTTCAGCAAAGACGCCTTTGGGCTCTTTCTTTCATGGATGGCATTCACCGCAATGATATCTATCGCAAGCGATCCCGCCGGAATAAAAAATCAACAGGATGACAGCCTCACAGAATGCTTCACCGTTCTCTCCGGGCTTTACGAGGCATCAGAGAGATCCGGCTACCAGCTGGAAAATCTTTTGGAGATCGTCCGGCAAGAACATCCCGTCAAGTAGAACAACTGTGAAGCAAAAGGTTTAAATCTTTCACCTTTCACATCTTACCTTTTACACTGATCTTCTTTTCTTTGCAGGGCATGTTTTTGTGGACGAGGGACCTTCTTTTCTTGCAGTAAATCGCCGCAAAGGTCCTGCAGCTTCCTGCGCCGTCTACCGCTGCCTCTTTCGGCATCGACGCGTATACGCACATGAGATCGCAGAAATCCGGCAGCGCCTGTACAACTTTCTTATCTCTTTTCATAATCATTTACCACTTAAAATAATAAAGCCATTATAACAAAATCCTCAACAAAAAAATTCAGATATCGAATGTTCAAAACAGACGTACAAAACCGTGGGGTTAAGAATCGTTTCTTCAAATGTCAATTGTTTGATGGGGTGTTGTTCTCATTCCCCCCTCACCCTGTCCCTCTCCCGCGAGGGGAGAGGGACATTTTTGCTATGACCCTCTTCCGCTGGGGGAGAGGGAGAACGCAGGCTGGAGATTGTCACATCATATCTCCAGCCATGAATCCGAATAGAGCGTCCGGCCGAGGAGCACCCGTGCGGTCTTGACGTATTTCGCCTCCTCTTCGGACACCTTTGACAGGTCCACCGGCTCCCCGTCCATTACCTTGTGGACGAGGGCCTCCAGCTCCGGCCTCTGGCCTTTCGCTACCGCACGCAGCTCTCTGTCAAAGGCATCGACGATCGCAGAGTACATGCCGTAGCGCTTTATCATGATCAGGTACGTCCTGTTCATGATCCCCCGCAGGTGTGGCGGCATTCCGTTGGAGACGTTCGACAGCCCGCAGGTGGATCTGCACTTCGGGGCGAGGTCGCCGAGCATCATGACAAACTCCGTGCAGCCCTGGACCTGCATCTGCTGGCTGTTAACGGGCAGAACGATAGGGTCGAGCCATATGTCCTCTTCAAGAATGCCGTATTCTGCCGCCTCTGCGATGATCTCCGCCGCGAATAGTCCCCGCTCGTTCGCATCCCTCGGGATGCCCTCCGCGCTGAGCGTAAGCCCTATGAAGGAGGCGTTGTATCGTTTTGCAAGGGGCATAAGTCCCACCATTCTCTCGGGCCGAGCGGAGATCGAGTTTATCAGCGCCTTGCTTTTGCAGGCCCGCAACCCTGCCTCCATGGCCTCCATATTCGTTGTATCGAGGGAAAGCGGGATATCCGATACCTCCTGGATGGTCTTCACGACCCATTCCATGAACTCCGGACCTGACTTTCGTGCGGGCCCGATATTCACATCGATCATGTCCATCCCTGCCCTCATCTCGTCCTCTGCCATCTTCCTGACAGGATAGGGATCTCTCGCAAGAAATGCCCCGGCAAGCTTCTTTGACATGATATTAAGGTTCTCGCCTATCAGTATCATTCATCCCTCCGATACAACGTCGTATTCGGGCCGCAGGGCCGAGGGCAACCTTACTGTTTCCACGTCCTCAGGTAGGCGGGCAGATGCGCGGCCTCGCGGGGACCGATAAGCACTTCCCACCCAGGCAGTTCTTCCTCAAGGTCGCCGAGGATTGCGGCAGCGTATCCCGGAATTATAACCCTCTTGTGGTGCACCTTTTCCATGATCCCGCACTTTTTCATAAAGGCGCCTACGAGGTCGCCGACAAATTTGCCTGCCGCCCAGGCGGTCATGACCGATAGCCCCTCCGTGTCCATTACGCAGAGCCAGCACGGCACCCTCGAGTTCTCTATCTCGCCGCTGACGATAAAGTAGGTAAGGGAAAAATTGCAGGTTACGAGCACCGGCGAGCTCTCGTCGGGATTGTTGACGGGGTAGATCCCCTCCCTGGTCGTCATGGGCCTCTGGGGGTCGGTGTAGATATTCAACCTCTGCAGAAGAAGCGGGAAGAGCGTCTCGCCCTCGAAATCGCTCATCACGATGATGCCTGCGTATTTCGCCACAAAGGACGCCGCGACAAGGACCTCTTTCATAGGGTCATCGGTCATCTCGCAGGGAAAAGTTATGGTCGGAAAGCCAAGCAGTTTGTTCTTGTTCAGGAGCGCGGCGCGCCTTATGGATATCTGGTCATAAAGACCTTCCCTGATCGACCGCTGCCCTGTATCGATAACAAGGTCTTTAAGCCCCATGCCGGCGAGCTTGCCGGAAAGGGCTGCGGCGTCTTCAATATCCTCCCCTTTTACTGCGAGAGGTGCCCCGTAATCCTTCGCCATATTGCCAAACTCTTCATAATTCTCTTTCGTCGCCGCATACATGAGCGGCCTTCTCTCTTTCGCAATATCAAGCGCCGCTTTCATTGTTGCGGCATCATAAGACATGAGGATGATGCCGTAAGGCGTACCGCATGCCTTCTTTACGAGATCCAGGAACCTGTCCTTGTGCCCCGTATCCTTGAGGGCAAGGAGCTCGGGGCGGAGGGTCAGCCCAACGCGTTCATACTGGTACAGGGATAATTTGGCGAATCTCTTTTCCGCCTCAGCATCGTCCATCACATCGGTGATGAGTATGGCAAGTCCCGGTTTGTTAAAAAAGGTCTTCTCGTGGCGGAACATGACCGTCTCGCCGCCTATCCTCACTTCGTAATCCCCGGTCCCGATCGCCAGCTGCCTGATGGGCGGTGCGCTCGCATCGGACAGCTCCGCCCTCGCCTCGGGCGATACGTGAGGGCACGCGTCGAGCTCCGCCTTGCCTGCGGCCAGGGCCATTGCGAATGCAAGGCAGGTCGGGAACTTGCACTCCCCGCAGTTCGTCTTCGGCAGCATCTTCAATATCTGTATTCCTGTCAATGCCATATCTCATCTTCTCCTTTTGCTATCATTATGTCTCACAGCCTGTCCCGTCTTGACGGGACCGTCCCTTTAACTAGTATTGTGAAAGGTGAAAAATGAAAGGTGAAAGGTTTTAAGCTCGGTCTTTTGCGAAGCAAAAGTTCCGAAGCCGAACGCGAGCAAATGTAAGCCGCTGGAGCGTATGAGCGTGTTTGCGGGGAAACATCCGACGCCGATGCTCATCTGTATATCCTGCATTTCACATTTCACCTCTCACTTTTCACGGGTTTCGCTATATCAGCGGTTCCATCGTCAGGCAGGGATGGCCCTTCCGCGTTATATACTCGATCACCCCTTCCTCTGTCCTCGCCACCGTCTCGTCTGCTACCATGTCGGGAAAATCAGGTACGCCAAGTTCCTCGCTCCTCTTTTTGAGTCGGTCCATGACCTCTTCCTTGAGCCTTTTCGGCATCCATGCTATCCTCAGCAAGCCGCCGTCGCCCTTCAGGAACTTCTTCTGGGTGATGTTATATTTGCTGTGGCCGAGAAAGCCCGGGGTCTGCGCTCCTCCCCCGACAGAGCCTGCAAGGGTTGTGAACTTCATGCCGCAGGGCGTCATATCGCTGAAGTCCCTGTCGACGGTCATGATCCCGTTGCACATGGGAAGGATCGCAGCTATGCACTCGCAGCAGCCGCACGTCGTCATCGGATCGACCATGAGGCTGTAAAGGCTCACGCCCTCTATCTTCTGCCGCGATGCCTTCCTGACATAATCGTTGCAGCCGCTGAACTGCCCGTAGCGGTCATCAATGCATTCGCCTTTCTTTATCGGCTGGTTAGGACCTTCTGGATTTATCTCATATGCAGCACGGCAGTCCAGCCAGTTGTACGCGCCGCACAGGCCTGTCCTTTCGGGGCTGATGACGCAGACGTGGTTCGGCGCAAAGGACTGGCAGAGTATGCACGAATAGAAGGTCTCTGTGCTTTCGTCGGTCATTCCCTCGATCCTTGCATCCCTGTGATCGTAGGATGCGCGGGCCTTCCCGAGAACATCCCTGACCTTTTCTTCCTCGGTGTATATCTTTATCTGGACCTTATCGAAGATAGCGCCGAAATCCTGGTGATATTTCGCGTGGATGATCTTCCCCATGTGTTCGAGCCGGAAACCCTTTTCCACGGCCTGTTTCGAGATCCGTATCCACGCGATGTCCCTCTGCCCTATATGCATGACCCCCTGGGCCTGGTTGATCAGGTGGTGGTTCTGCCTCTCGAGGATAGGCTCAAAATCCTCCTGGAAATTCCTTCCCGCAACCTCCGCCACCATGGCGAAATGGAGCCTCATCCCCGGCTGCACATCGCCCACATCGGGGCCGATCACTTCCACTTTTCCGTCTTCCACCTCTTCCATCCTTCTTGTCGTCGTCCACTCCACGGCGATGGTCCTTCCCCCTCCCATCTCAAGATAGATGTCCTCCCCGCGGACGCGCTCCCCCTCAAAGGCCGGCCCGTAGGATACGGGAATCGGCACGCTTGCCACCTGTACCTTCAATCCTCTGACCTCAATCGCCTTCTGTACGATCTGACCGTGGGGAATATTGGAGACAACGTGCTCGTAACTGCATATGCCAGTGGGCAGCACCTCAGGGATCGGCGTGTCGGCAATGGTCGGGAATCCCCAGTTGATGGCGCCTGCGGCGTTGGCATACCATTCGTCGGTAACGTCACCGAGGGCAAGCACGAACGCGTAGGTCCTGTCCTTATTGTAGATAAGGTTCCTCCGGTAATCGCCCGGCTTGATGCCGCCGAAGGCCATGGCAACGCGGCACGCGAATCCTATCGCAAAGACCGCCTGATAGATATCGGGCCCGAAGGAAACGAGCCTGGTGGGCCAGCCGATCTGGATGCCCGCCTCGATGAGCTGCTGCGAGAACCTTTTCCCTCCGTTCTCTGCGCACATGAACACATAAAGGTTCTTCTCCTGCAGCTCAAGGGCGATCCTCGACGCCGTCTGCGGATCGGGCGCAGCTCCGACAATTGCAGCAAAGCCGGGCGCTGTTCCGTCAACGAACTCGACCCCTCTTTTTCTGAAAATGACATCGTTCGCCGCGCCGAGCCAGACCGTCTCATCGTTCGGGTCCTCGCTGTTCGCCGCGTAGGCGTAAGGCTCCTCTAGATAGCGGATCGCCTCAATGATCTCTTCAGCGAAAAAGGTCGCCATCCCCGCATCCAGCGCAGGGGCAAGGTACGGAAGGGGGGTATTCTCGCGGACCGGAGCAGGTATCAGCTTTTTACATAAATCGAGGATATTCTTCATGTCTTCTATCCTTGAAACACCGATGCCGGTCATGGCGTAGATGATCGGGAGGTAGTAGGCGGTATTGGGGAACCCCACTTCCTGCTTTGGGCCAAACCTCTCAAGCGCCTCTCGGTACTTCTCTTCAGCCTTGCCGAATATCTTATGTGCGCCCCTGATCGCTGCAGATGCTATGATCTTCGACATCCCTTCCTCCCCGTTAGTCCAATGCCCTTCTCATCGCCATATCGAAAAACACCCGGTCCCTTGCCTTGTCTATGCCGAGCGCCTTTCTCTTCTTATCGATGTGCCTGATCATCAACTGCGCCGCCTGCAAGGGATCGGGCTCAAAGGCCCACATGCCCTTGTAGAGCTCCTCGTACTCTTCAAAAAGGTGTCGTGTGACCTTCTCGCTCCCCGTCGTGGGCCACGTGGTCCCGAAGACGGTAAAAATGCCCGACGCGACAAAATACTGTCCTATGGAAATGGCCTTCTCGCTCATCCACTCCGGCGCCGCGCCTGCCGCCGGTAGGTCGCTCAAGTCGTCGCCGAGGCCACCTTCCTTCACCATTGCGGTTGCGGCCATGAGTATCCTCGAGTTGTCGACGCACGATCCTAGGTGGAGCACGGGCGGTATCCCCACCGCCTCGCAGACCTCTGCGAGCCCGGAGCCGGCATAGAGCTTCGCCGCCTCGGGCGTAAGCAGCCCCTCCTTCCCGCATGCCATGGCAGCGCAGCCCGTTGTGAGGACAAGCACATCATTCCTGATGAGCTCCTTTATCATCGCGATGTGCGCCGAATCGTGCGTCGTCCTCACGTTGTTGCATCCGACAACTCCTGCCACGCCGCGTATCCTGCCGTTCATGATATTGTCGTTCAACGGCCTGTAGCTTGCCCTGAAAAGGCCGCCGAGGAGATAATTGATCGTCTCGTGGCTGAAGCCAGCCACCATATCCTGTCTCTGATCCGGTATATAGACGGCGTGTCTTCTGTTCGGGTAATTCTCTATCGCCATCTTCAATATCCTTTTTGCCGTGTCGAGGCCATGCTCGGGATGAAACTCGATATGCACCGCGCCTTCTATCATCGCCCTGTCCGATGTGGTAATGAGCCGCGTGTGAAAACACTCCGCTACATCCTTAAGTCCCTGCATCTGACACTGGACGTCGACGGTCATGAGCTCCACCGCCCCCGTTACAAGGGCCAGCTCCTGCTGGAGGAAGTTCCCCGCGCAGGGGATCCCGTGCCTCATCAGGACCTCGTTTGCCGAGCAGCACATCCCGGCCAGGTTTATCCCTTTTGCCCCCGCACTCTCCGTCAGCCTTCTGATCTCAGGGTCCCTGCTTGCAACAACAAGGAGCTCGGGGAGGAGCGGCTCGTGCCCGTGCACAACGACGTTCACGTTGTCCTCCTTGAGGACGCCAAGGTTGATGCTTCCCAGTACCGGCACCGGCGTGCCGAACATGATATCCTGCAGGTCCGTGGAGATCATCGAGCCTCCCCACCCGTCCGCAATCGCAGCCCTTGAAGCCTGCTGAAGGAGATGCCGATAGTCCTGGTCAACGCCCATGTGGGTGCGGTGCATGATCTCAACGATCTCCCTGTCAATACCGCGCGGGGCTGTGCCGAGCTTCCTCCATAATTCCTGCCTTTTCAGCGGGGCCTTTCCCAGATATACAAGCTCCCCTTCCTGCTTCCCGAATTCATTCAATGCCTTCTCGCCGAGCTCCCTAGCGATGTCGCCGGTTTCCCGCCCCTCGACGTCAATGCCGAAATCAAGCGCCACGGCAACAAGCTTCATTTCGTCCTTGATCGAAAAACCCTGCGCCTCGCTCCTCGCTGTTTTGATAAAAGTCTGTACGACCTCGCGTGCATGGTCGGAGTGCGCCGCCGCCCCTGCGGCCACCTTTCTGGCAAAATTTCTTGCCACGATCGTTTCGATCGTCGCGCCGCAGACGCCTACCCTCTCTTTTCCCTCTCCCTTTTTGGGCCGGGGAAGCCTGCAGGGCCCCATAGCACATATCTTGCAACAGCTCTCCTCGACGCCTATAGGGCAAGGCTTTAATTCGTCCGCCCGGGAAAACACGGTGTTGATCTTGTCTTTCCCGGCCTTTTCTATGAGCTCTAAGGTCGCCCTGTCGATACTCTTCGGTTTCTCTTCAGGCATTCATCCTCCCCTTCCCCTTCACTTCATCAGCTCCCCTATCATCTCCTTTACCAGCCTGGCGCTTTCGGGGTGCCTCATGATAAGGATATCTGCGCCGGCGAATGCAAGGGTCATTGCAGCGACCGACTCCATCAGGACGGATCTCTTCACTTCGTCGCCCATCTTTTCGTCGTCTTCCCTTTTAAGCCGCGCCTCTTTTGTCTTCCATACCTCATGGGCAAGATTGCAAACGATAGGGCGCTGCAGCTTCACGTCCTCCTGCGTCAGCGCTGCCATCCTGTCCCTCTCGATCACAGAGTAGGTATATTCAAGACCGTAGCCGAGGCCTCCCGTTGTTGGGTCCATGAGGACCTTCTCGTCGGGCACGCCAAGGTTTCCCAAAAGTATGTTAAGCTGCTTCGCGAGATTTACATCGATGGGGGACGACGCCATCACGACCTGGCCGTAGCCGATCGCCATAGCCCCGATCTGTTTGTAGTTCTTCTCCGATAGGGGACCTATGGCAACGTTCTTCCCCTCGCAGACCTCTGCCGCCTTCCGTAGGAGGTCGGCGTCCTTGTCGTCATTCGCCGTTCCCCAGACGATAAGCGGGACGTCGATCGCATTGACGACGTCCTGAACGACCTTGACGGCCTCATCAACAGGCCTGTCCATGCCGTTAGGGTCAGCGCTTTTTAGTTGAAGGGCGATCATCTCTGCACCATAGACATCGATGGACTTCTTCGCCCAGGCAACAGGGTCGTGGATGACATCCCTGTAAGGCTCGATTGCCCATTCCTGCCAGTCTTCAGGCCGGTGGTCCCAGACCTCGAAGGCTATCTTCGGAGGATTCGGCATCTCCCCTTCAAAACGGCAGAAGGGGTAGCAGCCCGAGCCGCCCACCCTGACGGCCTTCTGCCCGGCCCCCACAACAATCTCCTCTATCTTCCCCGTGTATCTGATTTTCGGTATTTCGAATGCCATCATGCCTCCTGTTTGCGTTTTTCGCTCCCATACCATTCTTTGCTGTACCAGTACCTCATCGCGGTTCTTATATAGCGCAAGGCATCTTCACGGCCACCGAGCTTCGATCTCCAGTCCTCCCTCTCTTCCGGCTTGCCTTCTTCATAAGTGGGACCAAGGACCTTCACCTTCCTGCCGGAGAAATCCTCTTTCTCTTCGTATTGATAATCGGGCATATTACCTCCAGTCTGGTCTATCTGGTCTATTTGGTCCATTTGGTCTGTTTGGTCGGCTCCTTTTTAACGTTGAACGTTGAACATTGAACAGATTCTCATATTGAACAGGTTCTCCTACAGGCCGCGGGCCAGCTTTGCCGCCTTCACCGTATTGAGCATAAGCATCGTTATGGTCATGGGGCCTACGCCGCCGGGGACAGGAGTTATCGCCGATACCTTCCCCTTCAGCCCTTCGAAGTCCACATCGCCGCAGAGCTTCGCCTTTCCTTCCGGCGTTATTCCGATCCTGTTCACCCCCACATCGATCACGACCGCCCCCTCCTTGACCATGTCCTCCGTGACCGCCTTCGGCCGTCCTGCCGCAACGATAAGGATGTCCGCCCGTTTCGTATGGAACGCAAGGTCCTTCGTTCCCGTGTGGCACATCGTCACCGTGGCATTCGCACCTTTTGCCTTCTGCATAAGCATCATGGCGATAGGCTTGCCGACGATGTTGCTCCTTCCCACGACAACGACCTCTGCCCCGTCAATATTCACGCTGCTCCTTATGAGGAGCTGCTGGATCCCGTATGGGGTGCAGGGGTAGAATTTCGCCTCCCCTATCATGAGCCTTCCCACGTTGACGGGATGAAAGCCGTCGACGTCCTTGTCGGGGTCGATCGCGTAGAGCACCTTCGTCTCATTGATATGCTTCGGAAGAGGAAGCTGCACAAGGATGCCGTGTATTTGGGGATCCTTATTGTATTTGTCTATGAGCGCGAGGAGCCTCTCTTCGGGAACATCCTCGGGCTCATCGTCCTGGACCGAATAGAAACCGAGCTCTTTCGCCGTCTTCTGCTTTGCCGTCACATAGCTCACCGACGCGGGGTTGCTTCCCACAATGATAGTCACCAGCCCCGGTATCAGCCCGTGGTCTGCCCTGAGGCGCGCCGTTTCTTCCTTTATCTCTTCCCTGATCTTCGCTGCGATCCCGGTTCCACTTATGATCTTTGTTTCCATGATCCCTCCATTCACATTAACATGCAATCCTTCAAACGATCCTGTCAAGACCTTCTGCTATCCGTTTTTTTTCACTGTTGCATCGAATATCCTGTATGCGTCAGCAAGGGCAAGGGATTCCCTGCTGAGATCGAAGATCGTCTTTCCTTCCATTTCGTTCGACAGGAGCGCCTCGTCGTTGCGTATCGTCCCAGCCAGGGCTATGCCCTTCTCCGCCGCGATACCTTCAAGAAAAGGTGCGTTCTTCGCATCTATTCGGTTCACGATGGTATAGGCATTGCCGATGCGAAGCTTCAGCTCGCCGATGAGCTGATGAATGCGCGCTGCCGTCGCAAGACCCCTCTGCGTTGGGTCGGATACAACGTACAGCGCGTCCACATCCTGCGTAACGAGCCTGTTCATGTGCTCCATGCCCGCTTCGTTATCTGCGACAACGTAAGCATAGTTCGCCTTGAGCGCATCGATGGACTGTTTCGCGACCGCGTTGGCTGCACAGTAGCACCCAGGCCCCTCAGGCCTCCCCATGACAAGGAGGTCGAAGCCTTTTTGCTCCACTATCGCCTCGTGAACCTTGTATTCGAACCAGACGTCCTTTGTCATGCCTGCGGGGACATCCTTTTTGAGCAGCTCCCTGGCCTCGCCGATGGTATTCTTCACGGCCACTCCGAGCACTTCGTTGAAGTTGGAGTTGGGATCCACGTCTACGGCGAGCACAGGGCCGTCGTTCACCTCCTCGACGAGGTACCTTACGAGCAGTCCTCCCACCGTTGTCTTCCCAACCCCGCCCTTGCCGGCGACGGCTATGACCTTTGGCACTTTTTTCACTCCCCTGTCTCCTTCTTAACCGCTGTTCTTCAATCTTTTCATTACACCCGGGAAAAGATCCTGGTCCGTATGGGGCAAGAACATGGCCGCCACAAACTCGTCCATAAAGGACGGGCTGTTGGAAAGCTCGATATTCGTCATGTTCCTTGCCACCCGCTCCGCCTCCCTGAGAAGGTCTTTTGAAAAAGAAAACAGGCGGGCGCCGAGGAGAGAGCCGTTCCCCACAAAGATAAATCTTTCCATTGGCAGTTCGGGTAAAAGCCCGATCACCTGAGCCCTTTCGATATCTATATAGTGGCCGAACCCTCCCGCTATGATCACCTTTTCCAGCTCCCCGTAAGAAAGCCCGGCATTATCGAGGAGCACCTTGCAGCCCGCATAGACCGCTGCCTTGGTCCTCACCAGGTTGTCGATGTCAACCTCGGTGATGACGATGTCCCTGCCTGCCGTGGTCTCAGGTGCATAGCAGATGACATATTCATATCCGTCTTCGCCGTGCCTGACCCTGGCCGTATCGCAGTCTCTCCGGAATTTTCCGTTCTGGTCGATAAGGCCTGTCTCGATGAGCCCTGCGACAATATCGATCAGCCCCGATCCGCAGATGCCTGCAGGTTGCGCCTTGCCTATTGTCAGGACCATCGGCTCAAAGGTGGAAGGGTGGATCTTCACCTGTTCGATGGCGCCCGTTCCCGCCCTCATTCCGAACTTTATCCCGCCGCCCTCAAAGGCAGGCCCTGCCGAGCAGGAGGCGCACATGAGCCAGTCTCTGTTTCCAAGGACGATCTCGCCGTTGGTCCCTATGTCCATATACAGCGAGATGCCTTCCTCCCGGAACATGCCGGAACCGATCACGCCAGCGACGATATCCCCTCCCACGTAGGATGAAACGCAGGGGGACACGAACAGCCTTCCATGTTCGTTCAGCGCTATCCCGATCTCTTTTGCCCTGAAAGGCGGTATGATGATCCCGGAGGCACCGGAACGTTCGGTGCCTCCCGACGCTCCGAAGCCTGAGACGCCCGCCGTCATCGCAGGCGTATACGGGGCAAGCATGATATCTTTGGGGTTGATGCCGAGAAGCAGGTGGGTCATCGTCGTATTGCCTGCACAGACGATATGGGTGATGTCTTCTGCCCGAATGCCGCCCATGCCAAGCAGTTCTTTTATAAGTCCGTTCATTGTTTTGACGAGGGCCTTCTGAAGCTTTTCAAGCCCTCCTTTCTTCCGGGAGTACATTATCCTCGCAATGACATCATCGCCGTAGCGTATCTGGCCGTTGTAATCGGACAGTTCTGCAACGGTGCAAAGGTCGAGGCCGTTATCCCCGCGTTCGGCGACCTTCACGACGCTGCAATTCGCAAGGTCGAGTATCTGCGCACAGATCGTTGTTGTCCCGATATCAAAGACAATGGAATAATCTCTGGCTTCGGTATTGCCGGGTTCCACATTGACGATCCCGATCCCCCTGTCGGTCTCCATAACCGTTGCCGTTACCTTCCAGCCCGCCTCTCTTAACGTTCTGTTCAATGTCTTTAGCACCGGTAGGTCAATCGCTATATCGGTCCTGCCATATTTTGTCTGGAATTCCCTCTCAAGGCGCCTTAGGTCAGATACATTGTCATCGGCAGAGGGCTCCTTCAGCTCCATATAGAGTTTCGTTACCGCCGGGTCAACCCCCCATCCCCTCATGAGGTCTCTGTCGCCTAAAACAGAGAGGATGTGGCGAATCTCCGCCTTCCTTCCGAGGGCTGCCCTGTCGACCTGTGATTCAGGGGGGATCTCCACGACTGCGTTCCCGTGAACCGTGGTCATACACGCGAGCCTTACCCCCGCATCGTAGTCTTCGCGGCTCACCTTTGAGTGCATGGGCGCGCGGACCTGCCCTTCAACGATCTTCACCCTGCACTTTCCGCAGGTGCCGTTGCCGCCACAGGAGGCGTTGATATAAACGTCAGACCTCATGGCGATCTCGAGCAGATTATCGCCGTCATTTGCAGCGGCCTCATATCCCTCGGGCATAAATTTTATTGTATACACCAGCATATTCTCACAAATAACTGAATTGTAGCAGATTATCCCCCAATTTGAAATATACTATATCTCCCGGAACCCTTTCATTGCCTATATTATATAAAAGTTCATTATCATAAACCTTGTAACACCTTTATTTTCAACAATTTTATTGACCAGAACGATGAATTGTGATATGATTGTTCATTATAATGAATTATGTATAACGCGCCGATCATAAAAAAGGCCCTTGACGTCATTAAGCTCATAATCCGTGAAAATAAGCCGTTGGGGGTGACTGATATATCGAAATCGCTGTCCCTCAGCAAAAGTACCGTTTTCGGCATACTTAAGTCACTTCAGGAAAGCGGCTTTGTCACAAAAAACAGGGCAACGAAAAAATATTCCACCGGCCAGGAACTCCTTGAGCTTGCAAAGGCTGCCCTCCGCGGGGGAGAGCTCGCGACCATCGCAAGGCCGTTCCTTGAAAAACTCGCAGAAACTGCCGATGAGACGGTCTTTCTCTGCATCAGGGAAGACCATATCGTAAAGGTCCTCGACTCTGTCGAGGCAAAGAAGGTCTTGAAGCTATCTTCTCCGGCGGGCACCAAACTCCCAATCACCGCTTCTGTTTTCTGCAAGGTATTCCTCTCCCCCCTCGAAAATGACGAGATCAGGAGCTTCCTCAAAGAGCGCGGCCTTCCTAAATACACCGAAAACAGCATAACCAGCGTAGAACGCTTCATCGAAGAAGTGGAAAAGACGAGGCAAACCGGCTATGGGCTCGATCTGGAAGAATATCTGAAAGGCGTGCGGGCGATCGCCGCCCTGGTATATTCACAGGATGTCCCCGTGGGCGCCATCTGCATCCTCGGTTTTACCAGTTCAATGACGGACGGGAAGCTTCACGGCATGGCCATGAACCTCCTCGAGGCCGCACATAAGATCAGCCAAAACCTTTCGCAGCTCAACATCAGGGGGCATCAGGGGCCTCCATATTCTTCCGCAAGAGAAAGATAGTATCGCGCCTCTTCCTCCTTGTTCCTCCGCATCGCGCCTTTTGCGTAGATGAGGCATTTCTTCCTGAGCTCCTCCACCGCTTTTGCCCGCATTTCGCTCTCCAGACAACCATCCTGCAATATCTTTACGATCGCCTGTATCCTGAACCTGTCCATGCCGTCATACCGCCTGGAAAGCTGGTCTTCGTGGCCGCCCCGCTTGATTATCAGGGGCTTTTCTATGAAAAGCACCGGGTATCTGGCAGTCACCCGGAGCCACATGTCGTAGTCCTCGCACACAGGCAGCGACTCATCAAACAGCCCCACGTCATCAAAGACCTCTCTCCTGATCACCGCCGATGACGGGCTGATTATGCACAGGGGCAGGCAGCGCTCAAAGATCCAGCCGGAATATTTTTTGTGACGCAGTTTCTGGTTGAGCCTTTCTCCGTTCCTGATCCAGATCTCGTCGGTATAGGACAGGGCATATCCCTGCTCTGCCATTTGCGATATCTGCGTTGAAAGCTTATTCTTTTTCCACAGGTCATCCACGTCGAGGAACGCAATGTATTCACCGCACGCTGCCGCGATGCCTTTGTTCCGCGCGCTGCTTATGCCTCCGTTGTCCTTCCGTACATAGCGCACCGGCAGATCATTTATTTCTTCGATGGAATTGTCCGTTGACCCATCGTCGACAACAATGACCTCTTTGTCCCGGTAGTCCTGTTTGAGGACGGACAGCACCGCCTCTTTCAGAAACCCTCTCCGGTTATAGGTGGTGGTGATGACGGAAACCATTTTTAGCTACCAGCTATCAGCAATGGACACGGTCTATCTGGTCTGTTTGGTCTTAACGTTGAACATAGAACGTTGAACAGATTTTACTGTTATCTATGAGCTTGTTTGAGCTGGAGTTTCATCGACATTCTCCACGGGCCCTCTGACAGGTCTACGGGCCAGACGGGCATCACCATCGTGCTCTGGTAGTTCCGCTCAAACCCGTTCTCCGACAGCGACACCACCTCTACGGGAAAGGTCCATATCTCAGCGGGCCTGTCCCATTCGAGGGAGATCTCAACGTTCTGGTAGGGATCATAGAGCCGCAACTTCTCTGCTTGCCCGAGCACATCCTTTGTCGTAAGCGGGTATTTCGTGCTGCCGGCCTCCAGGAACCTTTCTCCGCCGGTACCGAGAAGTGAAAAATTCCATTCCACACCGAAATTGATCAACCCCTCTGCCGCGCCTTCGAGCGCATAATCGACAACAACGGGGCCTTCTCCCCAGGGCAAAATGACATCTTTTCTGACAGTCAGCGGCAATCCCTTTTCTCCCTGCCAGCAATGTCCGCTTCTCTCCATCGCGAGCCGCACCGCCTTTTTTTCCTTTCCTATAACGCCCAGATAAGGCTCTTTGACGAAATCGCCGGGCTCAAGATATTTCCCCCTGTAAAAGGGCTCCAGGGCTGCATCGCCCCCCATGACGTGGTCTATGAGGGAGCCCCTCCTGTACCAGTCATAGTGGAGGTAGGCGTCAAGCCCTTCTTCTTTTGCGGTAACCATTTCGTGGATAGTCTTTGTACCGTTCGCAGTGTTTGTGGAGACTGCCTGCTTTATCTTTTCGTGATATCCCTCGTATCGCCTCATGAGGGTAGCCATCACGTTCACCGACGACGGCTTATAGTCAAGCCCATACAGTGCCCCTCCTTCTTTCAGGAGAAAGGACGCCTCCAGCTCGTTATTGTTCAGCACCGCCTCATCGTAGCCGTCGAAATTCACATCCTCAATATATCCGTCGGCAAAGGGCCTCGCGGGGTCAAGGAGCTTCCTGGCCTCGATGAGATGGCTGTAAACAGATCCGCGCAGGTGCGGGAGGTAGAGCCCGCCAAAGACGCCGTGCCAGTAGCTGTCATTGCACTGGGCCATGTAGACATGCCTTTTCGCCCCGGTGTTTCTCACTGCCTTTTTTGACAGCCGGAGCGCCTTTTTGTGCATGTCATTGCTCTCTGCGTATTTGACGAGAAAATTTTTGAAATAGCCGCCTGACAGAAAACGCCTGTACGGTATGTCCTGCTCATTCAGCATGTCGCCGTATGCTTGCGATACTCCCGCAGGGAGAGACCACTCGCCCATCTCCTTGTATGATTCACAGCCGAGGTAGGCCCTGCCGGCCGGACGCTTCGCCTTCATATATTCTGAAAACGTTGTTGTTGTCAGCCATGAGCTGTTTTTTGCAAGATATTCGAAGAATGACCGCAGCCAGCCCTCTTTTTTATAGACGTAATCGAATGTCCCCGGCCACAAGCCGAACTTTTCGCCGTCATCGCCAAAGACAACGAGGTCTCCCCCCTGACTGAGGACATCCTTCAGGTAGGCGTCGAGCACATCTATCTGCTTGAACGGGATCGCGTAGCGCAGAAACTCAAGGCCCGGAAATACCGAAAGGGGGCGCCCTTCATATTCCGTGATGTAGTACCCGTAGAGGTCTCTCTCTTCGAGCCCCAGTACCTTGAAATGGTTATCGTCGACAAGAGTGTATGCGATCCCTGCCTTGTGGAGCACCTTCGGGATATAGGGCTCATATACCCTTTCCGCGAGCCACATGCCTGCAGGACGCTCGCCGAATGCATCTTCCATGAGATCTAAATGCATCTTTATCTGGGCAATTCCGTCTTCCTCGCTTAGAAGGGAAAAGACAGGTTCGTACATCCCGCCGGAGATGATCTCCAGCTGCCCGCTTTTCTTCATTTTCCTGAGGAGCCTGATGTAATCGGGCTTGTGCTCGCGAAGCCACGAAAAGAGAAAACCTGAAAAATGGAGGTTGACCTTGATCTCCGTGAAATCTTTCAGGACATCAAAAAAAGGCATATACGATCTCGCATACGCCTCTTCAAGGATAAAATCCATGTTCCCGACCGGCTGGTGGTTATGGATGCAGAAGATAAAATTCATTGGATCCTTTTTTTTTGAAATGGCGGGGTCGACGAGAATTGAACTCGCGGCCTCCGGCGTGACAGGCCGGCGTTATAACCAGGCTTAACTACGACCCCGCTGAAATGGTAGGCGGAACAGGTTTTGAACCTGCGACCCCCGGCTTGTAAGGCCGATGCTCTCCCGCTGAGCTATCCGCCCAATTCGGCACACTATAGCAGGTTCACCGTGAAAAGTCAAACAATCAGGCAATCTCTGCCTCTTCCTCATAGATAAGGATAGGCCTCTCGTGGTTCACGATGACCTCTTCGCTTACTACGCACTCCTTCACATTGGCAAGCGACGGGATCTCATACATCACGTCGAGCATCACCTTTTCCATGATGGACCGGAGGCCTCTCGCCCCGGTCTTCTTCTTCATGGCATCCTTCGCAATTCCTCTGAGCGCGCCTTCGGTGAAGGTAAGCTTTACGTTCTCGAGCTCGAAGAGCTTTTTATACTGTTTGGAGATCGCGTTGCGCGGTCTTTTCAGTATCTCCACGAGGTTCTCCTCGCTGAGTTCGTCAAGCGTGGCCGTTATAGGCAGCCTTCCTATGAACTCAGGGATCAGGCCGTACTTCAGGAGGTCTTCGGGCTGTATCTCTCTAATCAGCTCCGAATACCGCTTATCCCTGCCGCCTTCAACGTCGACGCCGAACCCTATGCCCTTCTTGCCGATCCTGCTCGCCACGAGCCCGTCAATGCTGTGGAAGGCGCCGCCGCAGATAAAGAGGATGTTGGATGTGTTGACCTTTATGTAATCCTGCTGCGGGTGCTTCCTGCCGCCTTTGGGAGGAACATTCGCTACCGTGCCTTCTATGATCTTCAAAAGGGCCTGCTGGACCCCTTCCCCTGAAACATCTCTTGTGATCGACGGGCTGTCGGTCTTCCTCGATATCTTGTCGATCTCGTCGATGTACACAATGCCGCGCTCTGTTCTCTCCACGTTGTAATCGGCGGACTGGAGGAGGTAGAGGATGATGTTCTCCACATCCTCGCCGACGTATCCTGCCTCCGTCAGCGTCGTCGCGTCGGCAATGGTAAAAGGCACATGGAGTATCTTCGCGAGCGTCTGGGCAAGGAGTGTCTTGCCGGAGCCTGTCGGGCCGATGAGAAGGATGTTGCTCTTCTGTATCTCCACATCGTCGAAATGGGCCTTCGCCTCTATCCTCTTATAATGGTTGTATACAGCCACGGAAAGGACCTTCTTTGCGTGGTCCTGGCCGATAACATACTCGTCAAGGAGCCTTCTGATCTCATGCGGCTTCGGTATGGACGTCTTGATATAGTCGAAGCGCTCCTTCTTGGCCTCCTCCTGTATGATCTCATTGCAGAGCTCTATGCACTCGTCGCAGATATAGACCATTGGGCCTGCTATGAGCTTCTTTACCTCATCCTGGCTCTTCCCGCAGAAGGAACAGTTTAGTTTGATCGTTCTCCCGTTGTTTCTTTTGATCATGTCATGTCCTCTTTTCAACTATCTGGTCTATGATTCCGTATTCGATCGCCTGTTCGGGGCTCATGAAAAAATCCCTTTCCGTATCGGCGGCTATCTTCTCTACGGACTGACCGGTGTGCTTTGTGAAGATCTTGTTTATCTCGGCACGCATCCTCAGGATCTCTTTTGCCTGTATATCGATGTCGCTTGCCTGCCCCTGTGCGCCCCCGAGAGGCTGGTGTATCAGTATCCTCGAGTGCGGCAGGGCGTACCTCTTGCCCTTCTCTCCGCCCGCAAGCAGGACAGCGCCCATGCTCGCCGCCTGTCCGATGCACATGGTGACGATCGGCGGCTTTACATACTGCATGGTGTCGTAGATCGCAAGACCGCTCGTCAGATATCCGCCGGGGCTGTTGATATAAAGAAAGATATCCTTGGCAGGATCTTCGGATTCAAGGAACAGGAGCTGGGCTATGATAATGTTTGCCACGTTGTCGTCGATGCTGGTGCCAAGGAAGACTATCCTTTCCTTGAGGAGCCGGGAGTATATATCGTAGGCCCGCTCTCCCCTTCCGTCCTTTTCGATGACTATCGGCACAAGGTTCATGATTTCTCCTTAATTACCGCATTATCACGGAGAAAATTGATGGTCCTTTCCTCGATGATGCTGCTTCGCAGATTGTTCAGCAGATTATACTGCTCGTAAAAATTCCTGACGTCGTTCAATGGCCTCTTGGCATCCTCGGCGATCTTCTTTATCCGCTCCTGGACGTCGTTCTCATCGGCATCGATGCCTTCCTTCTCAGAGATCTTCGTGACCAGTATCTCCCCTTTGATCCGCGCCTCTGCGCTCTTCTCAAAATCCTCTCTGAATCTTTCGTCGATCGCCTTCGCCTCTTCTTCGGTCAGCCTGTCAGCCTTGAACCGTGATTTTGCCTCTTCCATCATTGCTGCGATGCGCCTCTCAAGGAGCGTCTTCGGGACCGGTATCTCAACCCCGCCGATGAGCGCGTCCATGATCTTCTGCGCTATCTCCCTGCCTCTCACGTTCTCTTTTTCTTTCAGAATCTCATCCCTAAGGCCTTTGTGCAGGGCATCCATGTTGTCAAAATTAAGGTCTTTGGCAAACTCGTCATTTACTTCAGGGAGGCGCTTCTCCTTGATCTCTTTCATCATAACCTTGAACTGGAGCGTCCTCTTTGCAATATCTTTATCGGGATAATCTTCCGGGAAGGATACGGGTATCTCTTTTTCCTCGTTCTCCTTCATCCCCATAAGCGCATTCTCAAATTCGGGCATCAGCGTGGAGCTCCCCAGCTCCAGGGGATAAGCCTCTGTCCCAATATCTTTAACGGGCTTTCCATCCTCATACCCCTGGTATTTTATAACAACGAGGTCGCCCTTCCGGGCCCCTCTGTCGCTCTCTTTTGCCACTATCTCCGCGTGCATCTGCTGCAACCCCTCGATCCGCTTTGCCACTTCGTCGTCGCTCACCTTGATCTGTTCAACCTCTACCTCGATGCCTTTATATGGCGGCAGCTCGATATCGGGGAGCACCTCGCACTCGAGGACATAGCCTTGCCTGTCTGCCTCGTCGATAAAATCCACTAATGGCTGCCCAACGGGGTTGACCTTTGCCTCGTTTAAGGCTTCGTACATGGTCTCCTGGACCATCCTCTTCTTCAGTTCGTCGTTGATGTAATCCTTGTAATAGCTGATGATCATCGGCCTCGGCACCTTGCCGGGCCTGAAGCCTTTTATCTTTGCCTGCTTCTGCAGCTCGCTGTAGATCGATTCCCTTATGGCATTTATCTCTTCTTCAAGGAGCAGAACCTCTACCTTTTTCTTCACGCTGTCGATGTTTTCAACCTGAACCTTCATCATTCCTCCGGGATATATACACGGGAAAACCTTTCCTTTTCCCGTAAACTGCCTTATTATAAACACAACTCCCCAAATTATCAAGATGTTTGGGATATCATAAGGAATATCAACTACTATGAGGGACATTAAGAAATTTTCTTGACGTCCTTTTGTAACTGTGTAATAAACTTAAAAGCCAGACAAATAAAGTTAACAAGGGGGAAAATATGAATTCTGTGGTGGTTCTTATTTTAGGTCTCGTTGTTGCTTTCATTGGTTATCGCTTTTACGCGAAACACATCGATTCGAAGATCATCAAGTCAGATCCCAAGAGGGCCACGCCTGCAAAGATGTACATGGACGGCGTGGAGTTTATGCCCACAAGCAAAAACATCCTTTTCGGCTACCAGTTCAAGTCCATCGCCGGGGCCGCCCCTATTATAGGCCCCATCATCGCGATCCAGTGGGGGTGGCTCCCTGCATTAATATGGATACTCGCCGGCACCTTCTTCATCGGCTGGGTCCAGGACTACTCAAGCGCGATGGTTGCCATGAGAAACGACGGCGCCTCCTTTGGCGGCTTAAGCCATAAGCTGATCTCTCCAAGGGCGCGAATCATCCTTCTCGCCTTTATCTATTTCTACCTTCTCCTTATCGCCGGGGCCTTCGGTAACGTTGTGGTAAGCACCACCATTGCCTTAAAGGCCGCCCCTATGGCATGGTTGTTCCTCACCGTCGGCGGCATCCTCGCCGGCCAGATGATCTACCGGTGGAGGAAGGATATCATCCTTACCACCATCGTCACCGTCGTTATCGCCATGGCTGGGATCTGGTTCGGCTCCATTGCCCCTTCAGACAGCATAATAGGGGCATCCCTTGCAAACAGCAGGTGGGTATGGGCGATCGCCGCGTTCGTCTTCTGCTATTTTGCGGCAGTGCTGCCGATCTGGCGCTTTGCGCTCCCCATCAACTACGTTGCCTCTTATATCGTCTTTCTCGGGCTCTTCTTCGGGATAATCGGCATCTTCATACTCCATCCTGATTTTACCCTTCCGGCATACACCGGTTTCTCCATCGCGATCGGCCCTATCTGGCCCATCATGTTCGTTACTATCGCCTGCGGCGCCATCTCAGGCTGGCACAGCATAGTATCGAGCTCAGGAACAGCCAGGCAGCTTGAGAACGAGCTTGATGCCCGCCCTGTAGGCGGCGGAGTAATGTTCATCGAGATGATGCTCGCGCTCTTCGCTTTGATCATAGCAGGAACCATCTACGCCTCTTCGGCGGAATACGGAGCAGCGATCGCAAAAGGGCCCGGCGGGATCTTTGCCGCCGGCGTATCGAAATTCCTCGGCGCTATAGGAATGCCGGCCGCGCTTGGGAGGTCCTACGGAAGCGTCATGATGATCGTCCTCGCGATCACGATTATGCAGCTCGTGATCCGCTTCATGCGGGTTGCCACATCAGAGCTCCTGAGCGATGTAAGCCCTGTATTCAGAAACCCCCATATAGGGACTTTCATCGCGTGTGTACTCGGCATGGTGCTTGTCATGACAGGATGGTGGCAGTACCTGTGGGTGCTCTTCGGAGGGGCAAACCAGCTCATGGCATCCCTTGCGCTGCTTTTAGTAACGGCATGGCTCATGTCTGAGGGAAAATCCGCAGCGTGGGCGTTCTGGCCGATGATCTTCATGTTCATAACGACGATAGCCGCCCTGCTTTATACATCGTACAACCTGCTGATAAAGGTTATTTCAGGGGCAGTGAAGGGAGAGGCGCTCATCGGGAACACCTTGATGGGCCTTGTCGGCCTCTTTCTCGTTGTCGCCGCCCTCATCCTTGGCTCAGAAGGAATGAAGGCGCTGAAACGCTACAGGTCGATAACAAAGACCCAGGCTGCGGCTGCGGCGAAAGCATAGCAACGCATCTTAGGACTCAGGCGGCAGGTCAAAACCTGTGGCCTGAGTCCTTCAGCGTTTAGCAATATAAGTAACGTAAGGAGAAAAGCACTATGTCAGAAGAAAAGAAGAAAAAAGGAGGTTTTTTCGGCGCGGTAAAGGAGTTCGTCTATGGTGTTGCAGCGCACGATTCTGCGCGCTTTGCCCTCAAGTCGCGGGCAAGCATGGAGCACCTCTTCATCCTCATCACCATGGGCGATATGCTGGGGGTGCCGATCCTCCCGCCCTACTACTCTTTGCGCCTCCTGCCTTATGTCGTTCCCCAGATCTCGACATGGAAGCGGAGGATGCTGAAGGAAAAAGACCTGACGGACGGATTGGCGTAATGCACATGAATTTCAAATTTCAAATTTCAAATTTCAAATTTTATTGAGGGGGTGGTTCCCATTTCACTATCAAAGATATTCGATGAATTTCCGGAACGGCGCTACATAATGTTCGGCGGCAAAGGCGGCCTCGGCAAAACCACTTTTTCTGCGGCGACCGCCTACTACCTTGCGAAGCAGGGCAAGCGCGTCCTCGTATTTTCCGTGGATCCCCAGGCATCCCTCAGCGATATATTCAAAAAGGATATATTCGGGAAAGGGCCGACTGAGATCATGCCCAATCTCTATGCGCAGGAGATCGATGCAGACCGGCGTGTCAAGGAATACCAGCAGGAGATCAGGAAGAAGATCCTTGACATGTACGGTATGGAAAAGATCCCTGATGAGATCGAGAGCTATATACAGGCCGCGGCGGCAGAGCCCGCGATGGAAGAGAGCGCCATCTTCGATGAGGTCGTGGACATCGTTGTCCACGGCGGGTATGATTACTACATCTACGACCTTGTACCCCTCGGCCACGCGCTCTATTACCTGAGCATGGCCTCTGTCTATGATGAATGGATAGACAAGATCACCAATCTCCGCCAGCAGATGAGGGAGTACGACCAGGTTGCCGCCGTCATGAAGCGCGATAAGGAGATCGACGAGGACGCGATCCTTAATGAGCTTCTTTATATAAAGGAACGGATCAACAAGTCCTCAGGCATCCTTACAGACAAGGAAAAGACGGCGTTCTTCTTTGTCCTGACGCCTGAAGAGATGATAATCAACGATACTCTCAAGGCCGCGGAGCTCTTCGCGAAATTCGATGTGCCGCTCAGCGGATATATCATCAACCGCGTTCTGCCTCCGGAGTTGAAGAGCCAGCAAATACCGGAGTATCTTAAAAACCGGCTTGCCATGCAGGACAAGTACCTCAAGGTCATAGACGAGGTCTTTAAAGGCCAGATACTCGCCTCTGTTCCCGAAATGGAGAGGGACGTCACCGGCCTCGGCATGATAGAGAAGCTGGCAGATAAAATGTTCTATTGAGAGTATTCTCATAAACAAGGAGTCTCGCATGAACCAGATCACAACGAGCATGACAAAATACATGAGCGACCATCCGAAGCTTAAATACATCTTCTTCGGGGGAAAAGGCGGCGTCGGAAAGACCGTTATGGCCGGCACCGCGGCGCTATGGGCGGCCAAGCAGGGAAAGAAGACACTCCTCGCCTCCACAAACCCCGTCCACAGCCTTTCCAACCTCTTCGAGAAGGACGTCTTCGGGAAGGCGGCGGTCGTGTGTGACGACGACCGGTGCTTCGCCTTTGAGATCGACACAAAAGATACGATAGAGCGGTCAAAACAGGAGATCAGGGAAAAGATCAACTGGTTTCTCAGGTTCGCCGACCTCACCACAAAAGCAGACGACTTTGTGGAGTCGGCAACGATGAACCCCGCCTTTGAAGAGTCTGCCATGTTCGAGAACATGACCGACATCATGTTCGAAGATAAATACGATTTCTATGTATTCGACACGGCACCGACGGCAAACGCACGAAGGCTCCTCGGCATGTCGAAGGTCTACTCGCTCTGGGTTGAAAAGATGCTCAAGAGCAGGGAGGAGGCGAAATCGCTCAGGGAGATGCTCTCCTTTTCCAAAAAGAACGAGGCAGACCCGCTCATGGACTACCTCTTAAGCTTCAAAGACAGGATGGCAAGGGCGCAAAGCCTTCTTACCAACGACCAGCTTACGGCGTTCTTCTTCGCGACGCTCCCGGAAAGCCTTCCCATCGCCGTCATCACCAGGTTCATCAACTGGTTCTATGAATTCGGAATCCCTGTCGGCGGCGTTGTTGTAAACGGTCTTATCCAGCAAGATCAGGTTGCCAATGATTCACCGGAATTTGTTCTGAACAGGGTAAAAATGCAGAACGAACATATGGAGGAGATCTGGCAGATCTTCGGCGACAAGGTAAGGGCCGTGATACCGCTCTTCGAGACAGAGGTAAAAGGCGCCAGGATGGTAAACCGCATGGTGGATTATCTCTTTAAACCTTAATAAAGCAGCCCACAGCAGACAGCTCTCGGCCGGCAGCAAAAACTAAACATGGCAGGCAGTAGCTGATGGCTGAAAGCTGTTCGCTGATTGCTATTAATCAATGCACGGCGGTTTTGTCACCGGGATGCCCTTTTCATCCCATCCTCTAAGCCTGTAATAATCGTCCTTCATCCTCTCAAGACCTTCACGCGTGATAGTGCTTCTCTTCGATCCGATCGGCTCTTCAAAAAAACGCCTCGGCAGCGTATCGTCAGCCCTTGTAATCCCCTCACGCACATTGAAGACGCGGGTCGCGGTCTGGATGTTCGACGCTATTCTCCTGAGCTGATCCTTTGTAAGGTCCATGCCCGTTGTCATTGCTATCATCTTCAGCATCTCGTTCCACTGGTAAAGATCGCGATAGAACCTGCACATTATGAGTGCGTCGTGGACAACAAGCCTGTCTTCAAAATCCAGGAACAACTCCGCCTTACCCTCAATCTGGTCGGCAGGTATCATCCCTGAAGCCTCTGCCCGGAAAAAGGTGGAACGGATGTGGCACCCTCCCCTGTCTGATGTAGCATAGGCAAGCCCCATTCCTTTAAATATCCTTGGATCGTATCCGCCCGGCTCCATCCCTTTCACGTGGATCGCAATGTCCTCGAGGCCCCATTCTTTTGCGGCATATCGTATCCCTTCTGCAAGGACCGCGCCGACACCTTCTTTCCGGGCAATTTTGTGAAAAAGCGACGCAATGCCTTCAGCGTCCCCGTAGTCAAGCCTCTCATTGATTCTACCTTTTCGAGACGCCTCAATTGCAAACGCGGCGAGGTTCCCCGCTGTTATGGTATCGATGCCGAGCCTGTCGCATATATCGTTAAGGCGAATGATCTCACCAAGGTCTTTAACAAGACAGAGCCCACCGATGGAGTAAAGCGTCTCGTACTCAGGGCCGTCGATGGTAAGCCCTTTGTATCTTCCTTCTGTTACCGTTGTTAGTCTTCCGCAGGCAAGAAAGCACCTGCTGCATGCCCTTCTCTTCACAGAGAATCTTGTGTGAAGCGTTTCGGCGCTGATGTTCTCCCAGCCCTCCATGGCGCCCTCTGCCCAGTAGCGCGTCGGAAAGGCCTCGAACTTATTAATGGCGGATACGAGACCCGGCGTGCCGAATGCCTTGTACCCCTGGGCATAGGGGTGGACCTTGCCCCTTTTCGCCCATTCATTCCAGAAATTCTCAACAGCTTCTTCCTGGGCCGATTCCCGCCTTTTCGTACCGTGGAATGCAAGCCCTTTTACCTTCTTTGAGCCGAGGACCGCACCCACGCCGGTCCTGCCCGCGCACCGCCAGTAATCGTTCACCACCGATGCGAACCTCACGAGGTTCTCGCCGCCAGACCCTATGACGAGCACGCCCGCGCCCTTCCTGTTCACCTTTTCCGCTATCAGGTCCTGCGAACGGTAGGAATCCAACCCCCATATATCCGATGCATCGTGAAATATTACCGACCCTTCTCCTATTTCCAGGAAAACGGGTCCGGGGGATGCACCTTCCAGGACGACCGCATCATAGCCCGTCCTGCTTATCGGCTCAGCAGCTTTCCCGCCGGAATAGGACTCGGAGAAGATGCCTGTGAGGGGCGACTTCGTAAAGACACCGTACCTGCTCGACCCCCAGATCTTCGTATCGTTGATCGGGCCGAGGGCAATGATAAAGGGATTCTCCGGCGAAAAGGGGTCTGTTCCGGGCCTGCATCTCTTCAGGAGCAGGTACACGCCGAGCCCTTTGCCTCCCAGATAGTTCTCAAAGACCTCATCTGCTATGGGCTCCTCGCGGTGCCTCTTATTTGTAAGATCGATGACCAGTGCTTTGTGAAAAAAACCTTTCATAGAAATCCTCCGTCGGATTTTTTGAATAACATCCCATCTCTCTGCTGTCAAGATTAATTGTTGAATGGTGAATGGCCGGTTTTTCAGCTTGATATTTTGCCATAAGTAAGGGAAAATCATCTCTGTTCCCCCTCTTCCTTAGTCCCCTCTCCCGCAAGGGGAGAGGGGACTAAGGAAGAGGGAACTTAAGCAAGGAGCAGGCAAGCAACAACATTTCCTCTCCCTTGACGGAAAAGGGCGTAATATTACAGTCCCTTCTCCCCTGGCCAAGAAGGGTCGTAATGTCACAGTCCCTTCTCCCCTTGCGGGAGAGGGTCAGGGTGAGGGGGAAGGAGGTTCTTCTTATGAAACATCGTAATCATATGCACAGTAACAAAATAAGCATGATCATCATTATCGCAGTATGCCTTGTTGCCGCCGCGGGCTGTGCGGGCATTGAAAGACAGGGCAGGCCTGCTGCGGTGCCTGAAGTACGCCCCGGCATACTGCAAGGCTATCTGCCCGCCGAAGCCCTCCCGAACAGCCTTGACCTGCTTCCGCCTCCCCCGGCCGCTGGTTCCGCCGCCTTTGCCCTCGACGAGGAGGTCAGCCGGAAAACCCTCTCATTACATAATTCACCGCGCTGGCTGCTAGCCGATTCGGATTCCGATCTGGGATTTCCTCATGCCGCCGGCACCTTTTCCTGTGCGCTGAACGCCCCGGTCACGGAAGAGGATACGCCGCGCCTATACATGCTGCTGCGCCGGACTCTCACGGACGCCGGCCGTTCCACCTACGCTGCCAAGAACCATTACCGCCGCACCCGTCCTTTCGTACTGAACAAAGGGCCAATCTGCCCGGCAGATGGGAAGATGAAGGCATGGCTGGAGAAGGACGGCTCCTATCCGTCCGGACATACCACAACAGGCTGGGCCTGGGCGCTCATTCTCAGCGAGATCTCGCCGGGAGAGGCCAATGCGATCCTCGAACGGGGACGGGCCTTCGGGGAGAGCCGCAACGTCTGCAACGCGCACTGGCACAGCGATGTGGTCCAGGGCTATCTCATAGGCGCAGCCACCGTAGCCGTCCTGCATGCAGACCTGGCATTCCGCGCCGATCTGGAAGCGGCAAAGGCTGAGCTCGGCGCCATCCGGGCAAAGGGGCTCAAGCCCACGCGCGACTGCAAGGCA
>Ga0209201_1000328_pt1 | contig 69665 bp, 52 predicted proteins | sample AD_UKC055_MetaG_FD_184411 | JGI IMG/M metagenome (GOLD analysis project Ga0209201, IMG submission 184411) | Active sludge microbial communities of municipal wastewater-treating anaerobic digesters from USA - AD_UKC055_MetaG (SPAdes) (version 2) | ecosystem: Engineered > Bioreactor > Anaerobic >...
GGGGCTTGCATCGATGCGTGCCCCGTTGAGGCAATAAGTCTGTAGCACGGTTGGCCCCATCGTCTAGGCAGGCCTAGGACACCGGGTTTTCAACCCGGCGACAGGGGTTCGAATCCCCTTGGGGCTACTGGGAATTCCGGCAAGTTGTCCACAGAGCCGTCTATTCCCGCCAGAACAAGCAAATCGGCGTTTTCGTGGGTTTCCGATTTGCTCCATTTCTGGGTTTTGCTGCTTTGTGCAGAGCGTTCCGCATCTGACTGCGCCGGATTTTGCGCCACCCCAGCGGCCCTCTCAAAGTGTTCTTCCGGCACGGTCAAGTAATGCCGCGTCGCCGTCGCCAGCGAGTGCCCCAGCCATGCCGTAACGGTTCGGATCGGGTACTGCTCGGACAACTCCGTCGCCCGGGAAGCTCTCAGGTTTTGAAGCGTCCGCTCCCACGGGGTCAAGCCAGCCCGGCGGATGAACCGGCGGACCTGCGTTCGCAGATTGATGCTGGTCAGGCGGTGCCGCTCGATGCAGTAAGTTGCCCCCGGCCGGGCATGCTCGAAGGCTTCCCGCAGGTAGGGGGCAAGCTCGGCAAAGATGGGGATCGTCCGACTCCCGCCGCCGTCATGCCCCTCGGTCTTGCAACTGGTGATGTGAATCCGGCCCGGCTTCCAGGTTATGTCCTGCCACCGCAGCGCCAGGACCTCGGACGGGCAGCGTAGCCCCCCGAATCGGCACAGGGCCAGAATGAGCTTCCATTCGATGTCGGGGGCTTCGGCAAGGATCTTCTCGAAGTCGCCCTTGCGAACGAAGAACAGCCGCTTGTCGTTTCCGACGGCCGACGATTTCAATGCGGTGAACGGGTTCGTCGGCACGATCCGCTGCCGGACCGCGAACGCAAAGAACTGTTTGGCGTTCTGTGCGCGTTTGCGCCGGGTGGCCTCGGCCAGACCCTGCTTGGCCATCCACGAAGCCCACAGTTCGGCGTCGCCTTCGTGGATGTCCTTGGCTGGCCGGTCGGCCCCGAAGTATTCCAGCAGGCTCTGCCGGGCCTGATCGTGGACAAGGATCGTGCTTGGCTTGATTGAGCCGGTCCGGCTGTCCCTGTACCGCTCCAGCAGTTCACCGAGCATCACGCTCCGCGCTGCTTCTCGTGGCTCTGCGAGTCCCACCCTCACGAACCGCCGATACATCTTGTCGGGAAGGCCACCAACCCATCGGCTCGCTTCATCATCGACAGGCACCCGCCTGAGCTTGGCCCCTATCAACGCTTCCACCTTCAGCCGGACCTCTACGGCCTGCTTCATCGTCGCCTCGCCCAGCCGGATGACCTTGCGGACGCCATCGGCGTTCGTGAACAACAGTCGTTTTCTTCCGCCCGGGTCTTTGCAGATCGAAGCCATCGTCATTCACCTCTTACTAACTCTGTCAGTGTGGCGCGAACCCAAGCCGCCAAGGGCTTGCCCTCTCGCTTCGCGGCTTTCAGTATCCTTTTGTGCAGTGCCGGATCGACCCGGAAGACAAGCTGAATGCTCTTCCTTTGCCCTTTGGGGAGGGGCGGCCGGCCCATGCGGCATGGTTTCGTCTTGTCCATATCTTAACCTTACTTCCTGACATTCAAAATGTCAAGAGCTTTTTTCAGAATTCTTGGCGCGTTCGATCCAGGCGCGCAGATCGGCGGGGTCGTAACGGATGCCGCGATTCCCGATCCGCACCACCGAGATACTGCCGTCCGCCGTCCGCGCGTACAGCGTGCGTTCGCTGATGTTCAAGAGCCGCGCGGCCTGCCGGGCGGTCAATAGGATCGGTTCGATTGTCCGTTCGGTTATTTGTGCAAACATGCTCTCTTGTCTCCATAGATACTTCTGACTCCATATTGTGTAAGGCTGAGTGCCTTCGGACCCTTCGCATTTTTGGGGTCGCCACCCAAAGGGTCGCGCATACCTTCGCTTTTTGGCTCACAGGTCCAAAGAGTCCAAAGATACTCAGAACCTCTATCAGTGCTACTCATCGTCTGCCAGCCTCCAAAACCACTGACCGCCGAAGCCCTCCTTGGTTGCCCGGATATTGAGTCTGTCCCTTTTGGCGCGAAAGATTAGGGACCGATTGAATCCTTTCGCCCGGCCTTCATCGAAGAGGGTAGAGGACAGGACGGCGCCGCTGCGAAGCCGGTCCCGGAGCCATGCGGCGCATTCATCGACGCGTGATTTGTTCTCTTGCGTCCGCAGTTGATCGTCCAGCCTTCCCGTCCAGGGGTCCGGCTCGAACTTCACGGCCCCTTCAATGATCCGGTACTTCAAACCCGTCGGCTTGATGCTATAGTTGGCCTTGATCGGGGCAAGGATGCGTGTTTCGGGGTCGTCCTTGTCTTCGATCACCACCCATACGCTCCGGGCCTGTGCCACGAACCCCGTGGACCCCAGCCCCCGGTACATGAAAGACAGGTCTTGCCGTTTATTATGGTGGTTCACGCCGATGATCGTCACTTGTCGGCGGGCCGCCAGTTCCGCCAAGGGGCTCAGGACGTTGCGGACCTCGGCGTTGCTGTTGGCGTTTGTCTGACCAAGATAGGCCGTCACTGGGTCCAGTACGATGAGGCGCAGGTCCGACATGTCATCCAGGAACTGCTCCAGGGCCTCCGCGTGCTGACTGAGGTCGAATCCCCCATGCTTCTCGCCTGCGTGCACGCCGCTGCAAACCAGCACGTTGGCGGGATCCGCACCGTTGACGTCCAACCGCCGGCGAATGATACCGGCGTCGTCTTCCGAGGAGCACAGCAAGACCGAACCTTTGCGCACCGGCGTATCCGGGCAGTCCGGCCAGCAGTTCCCGCGTGATACGACCGCCGCCATGAAGATGGTGAGGTAGGACTTCGACACGCCGGGGTCGCCGGACAGCACGTTGAATGCCCAATCGACGAATCGGTTGGGCCAGAACCAGACAACCTCGCGCGGCTGAACGTCGGACAGCCGCGTTACGGCCAGGACAGCCTTCTTGTCCTTGTCTCGCTCGTGGCTCTTCGGCAGTGACACGACTGTCACAGGCTTTGCCGCGTCAATCATCGCGACGATCTTAGCGCGAAGCTCCTGCTCATCAAGGTGGTCATGGTCCTCGATGAAGTCGCTGATGTCTTTCAGGTCGGCCGGTAGTTCGACAATACGGACCTCACCCGCAACGCCAATGAGGGAGTCGGCAACTTGGTAGACGTAGGCCCGGCCCGGCTCGTCGGCATCACCGCAGACAGCGACCAGCCGCCCGTGGAAGTGCCGGGCAAACTCAGGCCGCCAAGTCTGCGCGCCGCCACTGGTCGTCGCTGCGAAACCGAGAGTCCGCAAGTTTTCAACGTCCCGCTCTCCTTCGGTGATGATGAGCCAGTCCGTTAGGGGGGTCCGGAGCAACTCAGGTAAATGATACAGCACCCGGCGTTGCCCGTTTAAGTTCCACAGCCACCCGTCCTTGCCGTCGGGCCGCCGCTGGCGGAAGTCTTTCGGCGCAAAGCGACAGTTTTGATAGAGCAATCGTCCCTCCTCGTCTACGTAGCTGTAAGCCGCCACGAGACTTTTGAGCCGGCCCTTCCCCTTGACATCGGCATCACGTTGTGATATATTGTTGGTCATCTTCTTCGCTCCGCCGCTCCGGTCCCCACTGGGCGGCTTTCTCATGCGCTGTACCGTGCTTCCTGCCTGGCCTCGGTTCGTAGCCGCTCCAGAATCGCCGGGTCGAACAACCTGAGAATCCCAGCGCGGGCCGTCGGCTCGATCTGCCGTGTGCGAACAAGGTACTGAACCCGATGCAGGGGCCAGCCAAGCTGCTTCGCAATTTCCCCAGTCGTCAGTGCTCGTTCCATTTCAGACACTCCAAAAAACGATTGTTAAGAACGATGTCCACTGTACTACGTACCTGGCTAATGTCCAACGAATTCTGGATACAGCGGGTAGACAACTATGGGAATAAGCATGGGAAATGGTTGGAGTATCACCGGGGGCGAAGGGGATGCCGAATGTGGCTATTGAGGGATGCGTGGCGACAAAACCCTCATTGCCGCTATCAAAAACCGAAGTTTTGTCGCCGTCGCCACTATGTACAATCTGAAAAACGCACGGCGAAAAACCGTGGGAATTTCCGTGGGAATCAATCTGGCAGAAGCGCTACGTTTTCGGCGGGGTCCAGGTGATCTTCTTGCGGTCGATGGTCAAGCGGTACGTGCTCTTACGGCCTTCAATACGCTTGATCGCGTCGGCAATCTGAGGTAAGCGATACGTTTCTCGAAGCAGCCGGCGAAGTTCCGGGACCGTGCCATGAACAGACGGTCGCACCGTCACTCCCTCTCCCAGATCGTCTTCCAGCAACCTCTGCATCAGCCTTCGAGCCTTGCTCCGGACCCATTGGCTCAGATCGATATGAATGCTCGAGTCTCGATCCCCAGGGCCCGGCGTCGGCACCGTGTGCGCCCGCTTGACGCGTTCAAGGACTTGCATTACGTACTCACCGCTGACGTTGGGGCCGGTTCTGCTGTTAGGGAGGTCGAATATCTCGCTCTGCACGTGCTCGAACCCGCCATCCATCCATATCCGGTCGTTGATCCTCGGGTCCGCCGCTTTGGTCGCGCCGTAATCGGCAATGGAGGCAATAAATACATCATCGCAAATCCGCTTCTGCCTCTCGCTTGGCGTTGGGATGCGCTGATGGTTCATGCTCAGCCACAACCCGTACTCGTGTGAGAAACAAAACCACTGCATCGGGTCCGGCGGCCACTTATCCGGGGTGTCCGGTCGCCAGAAGTTCCTTTGGAGATCCCAAACCCAACCGTCAAATGGTCGGCCCGCGTCATATGTGCGGTAGCGACGTATCGTGCTGGCGATGCGGGCATACTTTTCCTCGGCGTCACGACGTTCCCGGGAGAGCTTGGCCATCTCCGTAAGGGACTGCCGCAAGGTCTTGATATGCGTTGGCTCCTGCGCCCAAAGGATCACATGATGCACCGCTTGCGAGAACGGGTTCTTGCCGGGGTCGGCCACAGGAGTCTCGGTGTGGGGGCCGGCCGCATCCGCTCCGCCTATCTCTGTGGGTTCTACGCTCAGCGATTGGGGTGTATCGCTTCCCTCAGCTCTCACGCGAGCGGATATGATTCGGAATTCCCGGCTGATGGTCAGCGGCGATAGACCTCGTTCGAGCAGCATCTTTTGGAGTCCGCTGGTGGTATAGTCCCACAAGCTGCGAACGATGGCATGCGGCTGCGGAGAAACCTCCAGATCGTTCAACTCGGTTGTTTGAGTCAGAAAGCGGAATGGGCAGATGTATTGGATGTGGCCGCCTTTGATGTGTTTGGTTCGAGCCATTTGAAGACGCAAAATGATGTCCCCGCCTTGTCCCCGCAGAAGACGAAAGAGCGCGTCGCCGTACGACTTGGGCCCATCGGTGGGAATCATCATCAGGTTCTTATCGACATACTGCAACCGCCAGTCGGGACGCAGATCGTAGATCGAGCCGAAGTCGGCGTAGACCATGTAGAATTCCAGCAGTTGAATCGACAGAATCAACCCTTCCTGAGTTTCCGTCGCACGACGCCAGGTCCACCGGTCCTCGGCTACATCATCACACACAATTGCCAGCAACCGCCCGTAATCCTGAAACGCGGCCAGGAGAGTATCCGACAGCGCGACACCTTCTCGCTTCAGGGACCGCGACGCCTCTTTGCGGCAATCCGCCAGGGTCCGCTTCGGTGTGTTGTCTATCGCCATGTCTGCACCTGCTCAGAGTGCCCGCCCGACGCGAAACGAGCAGGTGGGACGCCACGCGTCGGACGGACGGGATGGATATCCAGATGTTATTGTACCACGTAAGTCGCTCGATTCAAGCCATCGCGAACAACGCCGATAGAGTCTCCTGTATCCTGTCAAAGGTCACATGCGCGCACAGGTTACCTATCGCTGGAGCAGGTGTGTTACCAACGTCCGACAAACGCGGTACGACGTTTTTTCCGTCGGACCCGGCCGGTTTTGTACAGAGAACACGAGAAGAACGTACAAAACCAGCGTCGGCAGGGCCTTCGAGGCCCATGTAACGTGTCCAAAGGGCCGGGAAAGCTGTACAGAATCAGGTCGGACCCGCTGGAGAAGGCAGCAAGCCGACGGTCGGTGGAAACCGCCGGTCGCGAAGAAATGCCAATCTCCTCTGGTTTTCCCACCCACATCCGGCCCGTCACGGACGCCTCTCCAGATGGCCAAGGGGTGTGCGCGCACTCATCGGGAAGGAACCTCCCCTCGCCCCCTTGGCCGTTTGTTCCGATAATCGATGCCGGCGGGCTGGCCACGGTCCAAGAACTGCTGGATTTCTCAGGGATTTCTGCCGATACTACCCAGAGGATTCGCCGGAATCCGGCGTCCGAAAGAGACTTAGAGGTCACGACATGGCGGAAAACTTGCAGGTTATCTTGGCAGTCTGCGTAATTGCCCGCGCATGAAAGCAAAGGAACCCACGTGGATCAAGCACAGCACAGCAGTATCGTAAGCTTCATCTGGAACATCGCCGACGACGTCCTCCGCGACGTGTACGTCCGGGGCAAGTACCGGGACGTCATCCTGCCTATGACGGTCATCCGCCGGCTTGACGCCGTACTGGAGCCAACCAAGCAGGCGGTCCTCAAGCTAAGCGGGCAGCTCGATAAGGCAGGTGTGGCCAATAAGCACGCCGCCCTCTGCCAGGAGGCCCGCAACGCCTTCTACAACGTCTCGCCGTTCACACTCCGCGACCTCCGGGCACGCGCCAAGCAGCAGCAGCTCAAGGCAGACTTCGAGGCTTACCTCAACGGCTTCTCGCCGAACGTCGAGGAGATTCTGAACAAGTTCAAGTTCCGCAACCAGATCCCCACACTCGTCGAGGCCGACGTCCTCGGCAGCCTGATCGAGAAGTTCACCTCCAACGACGTCAACCTCAGCCCCAACCCGGTCTACGGCCAGGACGGCAACGTCCGTCTGCCCGGCCTGGACAACCACGCGATGGGGACGATCTTCGAGGAGCTGATCCGCCGCTTCAACGAGGAGAATAACGAGGAGGCGGGCGAGCACTTCACCCCCCGCGATGTCATCAGGCTCATGGCCAACCTGATCTTCTACCCCATTGCCGACCAGATCCGCGACGCCACCTACCGCGTCTACGATGGCGCCTGCGGCACGGGCGGCATGCTCACGGTGGCGGAGGAAACACTCCTGCAACTGGCCAAAGAGCATGGCAAGGATGTCTCCATCCACCTGTTCGGCCAGGAAGTCAACCCCGAGACGTTTGCCATCAGCAAGGCCGACCTGCTGCTCAAAGGCGAAGGCCAGGGAGCCGACAACATGAAGTACGGCTCGACACTCTCGTCCGACGCCTACCCGTCGATGGAGTTCGACTTCATGCTCTCCAATCCGCCTTACGGCAAGAGCTGGAAGACCGACCTCGAACGCATGGGTGGCAAGCAGGACCTGTCCGACCCGCGCTTCACCGTCCAGCATCAAGGCGAAGAACTCTCGCTGGTCACCCGCTCCAGTGACGGCCAACTCATGTTCCTGGTCAACAAGTTGACCAAGATGAACCACGCCACGTCGCTGGGCAGCCGCATCGCCGAGGTCCACAACGGCTCTTCGCTGTTTACCGGCGACGCCGGCCAGGGCGAATCCAACATCCGCCGCTGGATCATCGAGAACGACTGGCTCGAAGCGATCATCGCCTTGCCGCTGAACACGTTCTACAACACCGGCATCGCCACCTATATTTGGGTTCTCACCAATCGCAAGCCCGAGCACCGCAAGGGCAAGGTGCAGTTGATCGACGCGACCGGCATCTATACGCCGCTGCGGAAAAACCTGGGCAAGAAGAACTGCGAGCTGTCCGCCGAGCAGATTAGACAGGTCACCGATATGTTCCTCGCTTTCGAGGAAACCGAGCAATCGAAGATCTTCCCCAACGCCGCCTTCGGCTATTGGAAGGTCACGGTCGAGCGCCCCTTACGGCTCAGGGTTGACCTTTCCGAAGACGCCCGCAGGCGCTTTCGCCGAACCTGTAAGCAGGCCGACGACGAACTGCTGGCCGACGTCGTCGATCGCGCAGCGAATGCCATCGGCTCCGGCCCGCACCTGAATTACGACATCTTCATGGATGCCGTTGAAAACCAAGCCAAAGAGGACAACGTCAAGCTGACAGCCAAACGTAAGGCTCTGCTTAGGACAGCCCTGGCCGAACGAGACGATCGCGCCGATCCGGTCGTCAAGAAGGTCCACAAGCCAGGTAACGCCAAGGTTGATCCTCTCCACGGGCTCTACGCCAATCCGGTGGGCGACCCCGGCCTGATTGTCGAGTACGAGCCGGATGCCGACCTGCGCGACACCGAGCAGGTGCCGCTACTGGAAGATGGGGGCATCGAAGCGTTTTTCCAGCGGGAGGTGCTGCCGCACGTCCCCGATGCCTGGATCGACGAAACCAAGACCCAGATCGGTTACGAGATTTCATTCACCCGGCACTTCTACAAACCCACGCCGCTGCGCTTGCTCGAAGCTATCAAGGCCGACCTCGAATCCCTCCAAACGGAGGCGGAAGGTTTGCTGGCCGAGATCGTCGGGAGGGCCGCGGAATGAAGTACCCCCTGCGTCATGTTTCGATTCGCGTGCCGTGGCATGACCTCGGATGGGACGGTCGAGTCTGCAAGGCCCCGCATCTGAATGGGGCGTGCCTCAAGCTGAAGCGCATCGGTCAGAACCGAAACGATGCTACCGAGCAATCTGTTGCCGGTGAGTCGTTGGAGGACTTGCCCGAAGAACAATGGCCCTGCTGCGTGCCGGAGCGGATGGCGTTCATGGCCCCCTTCGAGTACACGCGTACAGCCAACCATCCATACAAGCAAACGTCCGAGGATACGCACGGCCACTTTGCACCGACCCCTTTGAGACACCTGCCGTATTCCGCACCGGCGGTTCCTTTCGCCTGGATGCTCCGCGAGTCGATGGAGTCGCTCGGCGAGGAACACGCTCTCGACGTCCAGGCGGAACGAGAGCCGAAACTGGGTTTCAAGACGGACTGGATTCAGGACTACGCGAACCAGCGGGCGCTCCTGGATTGCTTCGCCGACCACCTGAAGCCCGAACAGTCGCTGTGTTTCTTCTACGCCAAGCAGATGCCGTTTGTCGAGGATACCGGGGCACGACGCATCCTGATCGGCGTCGGTCGCCTGGTTCATGTGGCCCCATGCGTCGAGTACAACTACTCGGTCAAGGACCTCAAGGGCAAGCTGCGGTCGGTCCTGTGGGAGAGGATCATCCAGCATTCAATTCGACCGGACTTCAAGGATGGCTTTCTCCTGCCGTATCACGCGGCTATCGAGAGGGCAGCGATCGAGCCGACCTTTGACCCTGCCGAGATCGTCGCGTTCTCTCCGGAAGACCGTCTTCTGGAGTTCTCGCACGCCGCCCAACTTGTTACCCACGATGCGGCCATCGCCAGCCTGCTTGCATGTGCCGAGTCACTGCGCAAGGCCAAGCCACATCTCACGGGGCCGTGGGATCGCTGCATCGAGTGGGTTGACCACCGGTTGGGCGAGTTGTGGAAGGTGCGGGGGCCTTGCCCCGGGCTTGGTGCCAGCCTCTGCGCGTTCGGCATCGAGCTGGGGACATTTGTCGCACAGGCGCTGGTGGAGAAGGCCGGGGAGAATGCCGACCCTTGGTCGCTGGTTGAGCAAGTGTTTGCCGATCCGAAGCGGCACCTCCCATCGCATCTTGCCGAAGGAATCGGCCAGACAATTCGCGCAAAATGGAAGCGATTGCCCGAGGAACGCCGAAGCCTGCTCAAGTTGATGAGCCGCTTCGAGCTCAGCCGAGAGCAAGCGATCCGCCTCTACGTGCAGGAGGAACGCGCTGCCGCCGCAATTGAGGTGACTGACAAGGATATCCTTGCGAACCCGTATCTGCTGTACGAGCTCACGCGACTCTCGGACGACCCGGTCAGCATCTGGACCATCGACCGTGGCGTGTTCCCGGAGGACGCCGTTCGTGTGAAGCACCCATTGCCGGCCCCGTCCGCCCTGGATGCCGGGACCGATGCCAGAAGGGTACGTGCCCTTGCCACGAAGGTCCTGGAGGATGCCGCAGACGCAGGCAGCACTCTGATGCCCCAGGATCAAGTGGTTCTGAGTATCCGCAACCTCGGCATCCGACCATCGTGTGATGTCGATGCCGACCTTATGTCCGTGGCGAAAGACGACTTTGATGGCGTCATTGTCGAGACGCCGATGGCTGACAACGCCTCAGCGCTCCAACTTGGTCGACTGGCCGAGATGGGCGAGGTGATCCGCTCGGCAATTGTCAAACGGATCGGCGGCAAGCGACTCCAAGTGGATGCCGACTGGCGGAAGCTCCTGGACGAGCACCTCGCGAGAGGAGGGGTGGGGAAGGTTGCCCCCGGCGACGAGTCGGAAGAGAAGGCCAGACAGGAGAAGACAGCCGCACTCAAGGAATTGGCCGAGTCCCGGCTGTCGGTTCTGATCGGTCCCGCCGGAACAGGAAAGACAACGTTGCTGTCGGTGCTTTGCACGCATCCGAAGGTCGCCGAGGGCGAAGTCCTGCTGCTGGCGCCGACAGGCAAGGCTCGCGTTCGCATGGAGCAGTCGACCAGCCACCTCAAGCTCAGAGGCCAGACCATCGCCCAGTTCCTCACCCCGGACCGGTATGATCGTGCCACGGGGCGTTATCACCTTTCTGACCAGCCGGTCAGCGTGGGCGAAAGAACCGTAATCATCGATGAGGCTTCGATGCTCACGGAAGACATGCTCGCCGCGCTTATCCAGGCGCTGAAGGGCGTGCACCGGCTCATACTGATCGGAGACCCGCGTCAACTTCCGCCAATCGGCGCCGGCCGCCCCTTCGTGGATATCGTCAAGCACCTGGCACCCGAGGGGATATTGGAGAAGTTCCCGCGCGTGGGACCCGGTTACGCCGAATTGACGGTCCGCCGCAGGCAGGGCGGCCAGGATCGGGAGGACCTTCAGCTCGCCGAGTGGTTCAGCGGTTCGCCCATTGCGCCCGGCGAAGATGACGTCTTCGACAAGGTCGTCCGCGTCGGCCACGCCGATCATGTTCGTTTCGTCCAGTGGGATTCCGCAGACGACCTGCGGTCGCGCTTGATCGATGTGCTTGTGGAGGAACTGAGGCTTGCCGGTCGTGACGACATCGAAAACTTTGACAAGAGCCTCGGCGGCACGCCCTGGAACGAAATGCGGTTCTTCAACTTTGGGGCCGCCGAGCAGGCCGAGGGCTGGCAGATTCTCTCGCCGGTCCGAAGCGGCCCCCACGGCGTGCCCGATGTCAACCGCCTCCTCCACAAGCAGTTCCGCCAGCACATGATCGACGCCTCGCGGAAAAGGGGCTACCAGCGCAAGTACCCCAAGCCCATGGGGCCCGAGGAGATTGTCTACGGCGACAAGGTTATCAACCTGACCAACACCGACCCGAGCATGCCGTGGTTTCGGCATCGCAAGGTATATCCCAATAAAGACAGCCCGTACATTGCCAACGGCGAGATCGGCATGGCCATCGGTTTTTTCTGGAAGAAGGGCCTGCCCGACTTTCGGTGGAAGCTCGAGGTCGAGTTCTCCTCCCAGCCTCGGCATAAGTACGACTTCACCAGCCGCGACTTCGGCGAAGACAGCAATCCGATCCTGGAGTTGGCCTACGCGCTGACCGTTCACAAGTCGCAGGGCAGCGAATTCGGTACGGTCATCTTGATCCTGCCGAGCCCCTGCCGTCTGTTGTCGCGGGAGCTGCTCTATACGGCATTGACCCGGCAGAGGGACCGGGTTGTGATCCTGCATCAGGGCGCCCGAGGCGAACTGCGAAACTACTCCTCCGACGACCGCTCCGAGACGGCCCGCCGGCTGACTAACCTGTTCGTCGCCCCGTCTCCCATCGCCATCGACGGCCGGTTCTACGAAGAGTACCTCATCCACCGGACCTCGCGAGGCGAGATGGTCCGGTCGAAGTCTGAGGTCATCATCGCGGACCACCTGGCGCACAGGGGGGTCGAATACGGCTATGAGCAACCACTGACGATTGATGGGGTGACCAAGTACCCGGACTTCACCATCGAGGACATGGAGTCCGGGCGGAACTGCTATTGGGAGCACTGCGGCATGCTGCACGTGCCCACCTACCGCCGCCGGTGGGAGGACAAGCTGGCGTGGTACAAAGCCAATGGCATCCTGCCCCACGAAGAGGGTGGAGGACCCCGAGGAACGCTGATCGTCACGCGCGACGAGGCCAACGGAAGCATCGACTCCTCGAAGATCACCAAGCTGATCAAGGAGGTGCTCGATGCCTGAACGGTTGGCCCTCCGTGATCTCCGGTCCTATCCCGAGTACAGGGATTCCGGCCTTCCGTGGCTCGGCCCGGTTCCGGCGCATTGGGAAGTGAGGCGGTGCAAGTACCTGTTCCGAGAGGTTGATGATCGTTCGAAGACTGGGGAAGAGACGCATCTCTCGATGAGTCAGCAGCACGGCCTGATTCCGAGCAAGGAACTCGATGGCCACCGCCTACATTCAGAAAGCTACGCTGGGGCGAAGCTCTGCCAGCCGAACGACTTGGTTCTCAACCGCCTGAAGGCGCATCTCGGTGTGTTCGCGCACGCCCGCCAGCCCGGCTTGGTGAGTCCGGACTACACCGTGCTCCGGCCCGTGCATGGGGATGACGTAGCGTACTTCGAGCTCGTCTTCAAGACACCGGCATGTGTGGCCGAGCTTCGTCGCTCGACCAAGGGCATTGTCGAGGGCTTCTGGCGGCTCTACACCGATGACTTCTACAGCATTCGTGTGCCAGTGCCGCCACCAGATGAACGTGCCGCGATCCTCGGCTTCGCCAGGGCATGTGATGCCAAGGTCCGCTGGTTCATCCGGAATCGGCGACGGCTGATCGAGGTGTTGAACGAGCAGAAGCAGGCCATCATCAACCGGGCCGTGACCCGTGGCCTCGACCCCAACGTCCCCCTCAAACCCTCCGGCATCGACTGGCTCGGTGATGTCCCCAAGCACTGGCAGACGCGCCGACTGAAATTCCTCGTGCGGAATGTGAATGAACAGACCTCGACTCGACAGCCAGACGAGGTGTATATCGCCCTTGAGCACGTTGAGGGATGGACGGGGCGAATCAACCTGCCGAGCGAGAACGTCGAGTTCGACAGCCAGGTGAAGCGGTTCCGCCCGGGCGATGTGCTGTTCGGCAAGCTTCGACCGTACTTGGCGAAGGTCACTCGCCCAGACGTGCCTGGGGTGTGCGTTGGCGAGTTCCTTGTGTTGAGAGGGACCGATGAAGGGCTTCTTCCGGAGTTCCTCCAGCAAGAGCTGCGCTCGAAGCGGTTCATCGACATCATCAACAGTTCAACCTTTGGCGCGAAGATGCCTCGGGCTGATTGGACGTTCATCGGGAATCTGGTGATCGTCTATCCGCCCACCCACGCTGAGCAGTTGGGGATTCTCGAAGAGATCGGCCAACAAACCGCATCACTTCAGACCGCCATCGACACGGCGAAGCGCGAAATCGACCTGATCCGCGAATACCGCACGCGGCTGATTGCGGACGTGGTGACAGGAAAGGTGGACGTCCGCCACCTCGCCCTGGCCGAAGACATCGAAGACCCCGAACCCCAGCCCGACGACGACCCCGAACTTGTCGAGGAAGCAGAGCAATGACAGCTTCTAATCGCAGAAGGAATCGGATATGAACGAACCATTGCTAATCGAGTTGCATCTGAGCAACCTCTTGTCTTTTGGCCCGGACACCGAACCGCTCCCCCTGAAGTCTTTGAACGTGTTGATTGGTCCCAACGGCTCAGGAAAGTCTAATCTGTTGGAGGCGATCAGTTTGCTACGCTCGGCGCCGAAAGACCTATCCGCGCCAGTAAAGGAAGCCGGCGGCGTACGTGACTGGCTGTGGAAAGGAGCGAAGAATCCAACGGCCACAATAGAGGCGGTCATCAAGTATCCTGAACAAAATGAAATGCCAATTCGACACAGTTTCTCCTTCAAGGAGCATGGCAAGCGCTTTGAGGTGACGGCGGAACGCATTGAGAACAGAAACGCCTTCCCAGGATACGAAGCTCCCTTTTTCTTCTATCGAAATGATCGGGGGTATATTCGCCTGAAAGAGAGGCCGCAACAGGGAATGTCTGCTCCATCTGGACCACAGGAGGGCGAGGAAAGGCGGCTACCGAGTGAGACCGTCAATCCAGAGGAATCCGTTCTCTCACAAGTTAGAGACCCGGGACGCTATCCAGTCTTGGCCTATTTGACGGACACCTATGGGCGTATTCGCCTCTATCGTGAATGGACCTTTGGTCGATATACGGCCCCCCGACAACCGCAAAAGGCGGACCTCCCGAAGGAGTACTTGTTGGAGAGCTTCGAGAACTTAGCCTTGGTGCTGAACTATGTCCGTCGCCGTGTCAGATCTGAGTTGATTGATGCATTGTCTTTGCTCTATCCGGGAATCAAAGACTTCGATATTGACATCGATGGGGGCTGGGTACAACTCCTAATGGCAGAGGGAGAGTTTAGCATCCCGGCCACCCGACTCTCTGATGGCACATTACGGTACTTATGCCTACTATCGATTCTCTGTCATCCTGATCCGCCTCCACTCGTATGTATAGAGGAACCGGAACTTGGCTTGCATCCCGATGTGCTGCCCGGCCTGGCGAAACTGATGATTGCAGCATCGAAACGCTGCCAACTGATCGTTACCACACATTCGGACATTCTGGTGGACGCCTTCACGGATACGCCTGACTCGGTAATAGTCTGTGGGAAACGGGATGGTATGACACGCATGCGGCGGCTCGGCGCCGAAGAACTGGCGCAATGGCTGGAGCAGTATCGCCTTGGCCAGCTATGGCTCAAAGGCGAGATAGGAGGGACACGCTGGTGAGCGCATGCATCTACATCGAAGGAGGCGGGCAATCAAAGGCACTCAGGATAGTATGCCGCCAGGAGTTCCGTCGACTGTTCGAACGATGCGGTTTCTCCGAGCGGATGCCTGTCTTGAAGGCGTCTGGTTCCCGTTCGGAGGCGTACGGAGATTTCAGAATAGCACACACGAGTGGAAAGGCGGGTTACGTAGCTCTGCTTGTCGACAGTGAGGATCCGGTGGTCGACCCCGAAAAGACGTGGGATCACCTTAGGAATCGCGACGGCTGGGAACGGCCAAATGGAGCGGACGACAAACAGGTACTCTTCATGACGACGTGTATGGAAACTTGGATTGTAGCCGACCGTGACTCTCTTAGGCAGCACTATGGCAGCGAGCTCCAGGAATCCGCACTGCCATCGCTGACTAAGCTCGAACAACGTGCCCGCCGTGAGATTCAGGATGGGTTGAGACACGCGACGCGCAACTGCTCCAACGCCTATAAGAAGGGCAAGCGCTCTTTCGAGGCGCTCGGCATACTGTCGCCTGAGACGCTGGAGAGCAGTTTGCCGGCCTTCCGGCGCGTGAAGCGCATCTTGACAGAGAAGCTGCAATGATCACTGATACGAGTGAAAAAGGTCTGGAATCCTTAATCGTCGAATCTCTCGTGAGCGATGGCAAGTACGTACAGGGCCGCAGCGAGGACTTTGACCGCGAGCATGCGGTTGACCTGGCTCAACTCCAGGCATTCGTCGTCGCGACACAGCGGGAAGCGGCGGAGGCACTGCGCCTCGGCGAGGACTGCCCGGCGAGAACGCAGTTCCTGCATCGCCTTCAAGGGGAGATCGCCAAGCGTGGCGTCATCGATTTGCTGCGCAAGGGCATCAAGCACGGCCCGATCCATCTCGACCTGTTCTACGGCACGCCGACACCCGGCAACGCTAGGGCCGAAGAACTGTTCGGCGCCAACGTCTTCAGCGTGACCCGGCAACTGCGGTATAGCAAGAACGAGACCCAACTCGCCCTGGACTTGTGCGTCTTCATCAACGGCTTGCCGGTGGCAACGTTCGAGCTGAAGAACCGGCTGACGAAGCAGACGGTCGAGGATGCCGTGCAGCAGTACAGGCGCGACCGCGACCCCAAGGAGCTGCTGTTCCAGTTTGGGCGGTGCATGGTCCACTTCGCCGTGGACGACCAGGAGGTGCGGATGTGTACGCACCTCAAGGCCAAGGACTCGTGGTTCCTGCCGTTCAACAAGGGCTTCAACGACGGCGCGGGCAACCCGCCCAACCCTAACGGCCTCAAGACTGCGTACCTGTGGGAGCAGGTGCTGACAAAGCCCGGCCTGACGGACATCATCGAGAACTACGCCCAGGTTGTCGAGGAGAAGGACGACAAGAACCGCAAGAAGTACAAGCAGATCTTCCCGCGCTACCACCAACTCGACGTGGTGCGAAAGTTGCTCGCCGACGCCCAAGCGAGCGGTGTGGGCAAGCGCTACTTGATCCAGCACTCGGCAGGTAGCGGCAAGAGCAACTCGATTGCCTGGCTGGCGCACCAGCTCATCGGGCTCCAGAAGAACGGTGCAACGCTGTTCGAGTCAGTGATCGTAGTAACCGACCGGCGGGTGCTGGACAAGCAGATCAAGGACACGATCAAGCAGTTCGCCCAGATCTCGGCGACGGTCGGCCACGCCGAGCGCAGCGGCGACCTGCGGCGGTTTCTGCGCGAAGGTAAGAAGATCATCATCTCGACGGTGCAGAAGTTCCCGTTCATCCTGGATGAGATTGGGGATGAGCACCGGGGGCGGAGGTTCGCGATCATCATCGACGAGGCCCACTCCAGCCAAGGCGGGCGTACATCGGCCAAGATGAACATCGCGCTGTCTGAGAATGGCGGCGAAGAGGAAGAGGAAAGCTACGAGGACCAGGTCAACCGGATCATGGAGGCCCGGAAGATGCTGGACAACGCCAGCTACTTCGCCTTCACGGCCACGCCGAAGAACAAGACGCTGGAGATTTTCGGCGACCCAGTGCCCGAGGGCGACAAGGTCCGCCACAAGCCGTTCCTCAGCTACACGATGAAACAGGCGATCCAGGAGGGGTTCATCCTGGACGTGCTGGCCAACTACACACCGGTGGAGACCTATTACCGGCTGATGAAGACCGTGGAGGACGATCCGGAGTTCGACACGGCCAAGGCCAAGAAGAAGCTGCGCCGGTACGTTGAATCGCATGAGCATGCCATTCGTCAGAAGGCGGAGATCATGGTGGACCACTTCCACGAGCAGGTGATTGCACGACGGAAGGTCGGCGGCCAGGCGCGAGCAATGGTGGTCTGTAGTGGCATCGCTCGGGCGATCCAGTATTTCCACGCGGTCTCGGCCTACCTGATGGAGCGCAAGAGTCCGTACCGCGCGATCGTGGCGTTCTCCGGCGAGCACGAATACGGTGGGCAGAAGGTGACCGAGGCGTCCTTGAACGGCTTCCCCAGCGTTCACATCGAGAAGAGGTTCCAACAGGACCCGTACCGGTTCCTGATCGTCGCCGACAAGTTCCAGACCGGCTACGACGAGCCGCTGTTGCACACGATGTACGTGGACAAGATTCTCTCGGGCATCAAGGCCGTGCAGACGCTCTCACGGTTGAACCGCGCCGATCCGCGAAAGAGCGATACCTTCGTGCTGGACTTCATGAACGACGCCGACACGATCACAATGGCGTTCGCCGACTACTACCGCACCACAGTGCTCAGCGAAGAGACCGATCCGAACAAGCTGCACGACCTGAAGGGCACGCTGGACGGCTACCAGGTTTACGCGCCCGAGCACGTACGGCAGTTGGTCGAGTTGTTCCTCAACGGTGCGGACCGCGATACGCTGGACCCGATCCTCGACGCTTGCGTGGCAGCCTACAACAGAGACCTCGATGAGGACGGCCAAGTCGATTTCAAAGGCAAGGCCAAGGCGTTTGTGCGGACCTACCAGTTCCTGGCGTCGATTCTGCCGTATACGAACCGGGACTGGGAAGAGCTGTCGATCTTCCTGAATTTCCTCATCCCCAAGCTGCCGGCCCCAGTCGAGGAAGACCTATCGAAGGGCATCCTCGAAGCCATCGACATGGACAGCTACCGCAATGAGGTTAAGGAGACGCTGAAGCTGACCTTGGCCGACGAGGATGGCGAGGTCGGCCCCGTGCCCACCAGCGGCGGTGGACGCAAGCCCGAGCCGGAACTCGACCGGCTGAGCAACATCATCAAGGCTTTCAACGATCAGTTCGGCAACATCGACTGGAAGGACGCCGACCGTATCCGCCAGGTGATTGCCGAGGAGATCCCCGGCAAGGTCGCAGCCGACAAGGCGTATCAGAACGCAATGAAGAACAGCGACAAGGCGGCGGCACGGCTGGAGCACGACCGGGCGTTGCAGAAGGTTGTGATCGGGATGCTGGCCGACCACACGGAGCTTTTCAAGCAGTTCAGTGACAACCCCAGTTTCAAGAAATGGCTGGCCGACACGATCTTTGGCCTGACCTACGAGACAGACGCGGCGTGACTACGCCGTACGGATATGTCCGGCCAGCGCGACCTGAATCCAAAGGGCCGCCCGAGTCCATGCTTCTGGCGGCCCTTTTTCCGATAGCCGATACGGCTGGCCTGCTCGTGAATCCATCCTTCACCCGGCGTAGAGGCCGGTGACGCCGTTTTGCATGTCCTCGAAGGGGACATCGGCGTACATATTGGCCGTCGTCGCCGGGCTGCTATGGCCGAGTTGCTTTTGGACTTGCCGCAGGTTGCCGGTCCGCCGGAGCAGGGCCACGGCGATGGTGTGCCGAGCGGAATGGATCGAAAGCTCTTCCGGCAGTCCGGCCCGCTTGATCGCCGCCTTCCAGATTCGCTGCAATCCCTGGGCCGTCAGCGGTCCCCGGCAGCCGACGAACAGCGAGCCCTTGGTTGCTGCCAGTCCCTTCCTCGACGCCTTGTCCATATCGCCTACGCGGGCCGATCTCCACGTCAGAAACGCCTTCAGATGGTCGATCAGGTCCTTGCCGATGGCCAGGGTCTCCCGGACGGGCTTTCGCCGCTTTAGGCGGCTCACGGACAGGCAGCCACGCTTAAGGTCCACATCCTCGACGTTCAGGGCCGCAATCTCGCTGACCCGCAGGCCCGTTGACAGCGCCAGGTCCACGACCATCCAGGCCAGAGGGCCATTGACCCGCCCGGCCCGAAGATCGACGATGGCCCGCGCCTCGGTCACCGTCCGCAACTGCTTCACTTCCTCGACGCTCATGTACTTGGTTCGGTCTATCGCCGCCATGATGATGTCCTCCACGTTCTGTACAGATTTCGTGCGCTTCTCGATACCCTACATGCGTCGCTTCGAGGCGGTCTCGCCTGTTTCTGTACGCATTAAGGGAATAATCTGTCCAAAATCCATCGGACGAAGGGAGGGCGGACCGAGGTTGTAGGCATGCGCGGGTGGGCGGCTTGCCAGCCTATTGTGGCGCAGTACACGTGTTCTTAGGTTTCGCATGATTCGACCCTTCCGGGAAAAGGTGGCCAGGGCTATGCACGCACCTAAGAGGGCGCGGTCGCCTTACGGTTGGACCCACCCTGGCCGAGAATTTCGGATTCTGACACAGACATGATCTTAGGTTTCGCATACCCATAGTATCGTCCCTCTCGACCGGAAGTTCAAGCAAAATCTGCCCCGCCGGCCTTGATTTTGTGGCCGCGAAAGTCTACAATAATACGGATGGAAGCCGAAAGCGCCGGAAGCGGATTCCGCCCCAGATGCTGAGATGGCCCGTCTGTTCGGAAGGGAGAATGATGATGCGTTCTGCGAGAATGTTCCTTGTCGGCTTGCTGTTGGGTATCGGCGCTACCCTGGCCGTCACCCAAGGCAAGATTGCCTTCACACGAACAGAAGACGGATTCAGGATTACCTGCAAGACGCCGTTCCTCGAAGAGCATCGAGAGCTGCCTGGACAGGTCGCCGGCTTCGTGGCACGAACCTGGGAAAAATGCCAGTAGACAAACGGACTGCAAGCCCCCGGCATTCGTCTCGCTTCCTCTCGCTCATCAAAACCCGTCGGGGCTTCTTCGTTGGCCTGGCGTGTAGCGTTTCTCGAAGACGCGCAGCATCTGCGACTCTTCTGTCTTCGAACTGCGTCCGGTGAGTACGCGTTCGCTGCCCGAGATGCGATTCTATGGACTGCCCCGTTTACGACAGTCACCACAAGCCCCACCGTTGCGACAACTTATCTGACCTTCCTGCTATGCTCTCCTTCTGATGATAGTCTCTACACTAAAATCCGTATTTCCACGTATTGACAACCCTGCCTGTAGGTGTGATCCTGCACTGCGTAGGAGTGCTGACCATGAAGTCATACTGGCAATGTCAGTTTGTGTGCTGGGCCGCTCCGATTCCCACACTTTCTCCGCCTACGCTCCCGCCGACAAGACAAACCCAACGACAACTGTTAAGGAGAAACCTGTCATGAGAAAGGTAAGAAGAGTCCTACCGATCATCCTTGCCGCCTTGGCAATTCTGGGAGTGCTTGCGGTTGCAGGCCATGCCGGAAAGCCATCTTCGCCTCCAGGCTTATCGAAACCGGAGCCAACTAAGGTTCAGCTTACTGGAGGGCTCGTCGGCATAGGCGCTCCGACAGCGATCCGTGTGACATTTGTCGATGACTCCTTCGGCTACGAAGAAGAGAATCGGACCTTCATGTCAAATCCGGATTACCCACCCTCTTTGACGATCACCGGTCCCGGTGGAAACACGAAGACATTAAGATATTACTACTGCACTGCCGGCCACGAAGGCGACCCAGATATGTGCAACGCGCTCTCACTCGACCCCCCCGAGGACGGCACAGTGCACAATGACTACTATTACTGTCTCCAGATTCTTGGCGGGAACGCAACCAAGAAGAGCACCAACGGAGAGGTGGTGTTTCCGGTCGGCAGCGCGTGGAGAATAAGTTCAAAGGCGACGATGAGCGTAGTCGCCCAGGGCACACTTGGCGAGGAAGTGACGTATACAGTAGTAGAGTGGAGTTCGTGAATCCATAATTCAACCTAACAGCAACCGAACAAATCCATCGTCTTACGTGGAATCTCAGGGCTTCGCCGGCGCTGACGACGGCAACTGCTTACCACGCGGCATATGATCGGCCTTCCTCCAGTCAGGTCGGTACACACACGAAGGTGGGCCGGCGGAGTGTGTGTCTATTGTGGGGATTGCGCATTTTTTCGGGCGGACGGCCCCACCGGCCAGAGGATAGCCTATCCCTTGCTCATCTGGCGGTGCGGTGGTCGGGCATCCCTTTCCCGTGCGTATCGATGATTCTCCTGGCCTTTCTTGTACCCCTTGCCGTCCTTTGCGTGTGTGCCTATCATCGAGCAGGGCCACAATGCAGACGATACCAAGAGAATGCTCATGCTGATGCCGGCAGATATCTCGAAGTGGGGTACAAGACTCAGGATAGGGACCTGCTCCTGGAAGTACGACTCCTGGAAGGGGCTGGTCTATGGCGAGGCGAAGGATTACGGCGCATATGACTACCTGGAGGACTACTCCCGGTACTTCAACACTGTCGAGATCGATCAATGGTTCTGGAGCTTGTTCCCCGCCGGCGTCAAGCTGCCCAGCCACGAGACCGTCCAGCGATACACCGACCGCGTCCCGGACGACTTCCGATTCAGCATCAAGGCCCCCAATTCGGTCACGTTGACGCATCACTATGCCAAGCAGCCAGCGGCAGCCAAAGACATCGCCAACAAGCCGAACCCACATTTTCTGAGCGTGGATCTGCTAAACCGCTTCCTTGATACTCTCGCCCCTATGCAGGCGAAGCTCGGGCCGATCATGCTTGAGTTCGAGTACCTCAACAAGAAGAGGATGCCCTCGCGACAGGCATTCATGGACAAACTGGGGAGGTTCCTCGACAGCGCTCCCGCCGGCTTCATGTACGCCGTCGAGACTCGCAATCCCAACTACCTTCACGAGGACTTCGTGGGCTTCCTGCGAAGTCATGGTGTCGGCCTGGTGCTCCTGGAAGGCTACTACATGCCTCATGTGTGGGAAGTGGCGGAAAGGCTGGATGTCCGAACCGCTCCGTTCTCGATTATCCGGCTGCATGGTCCCGACCGGGCCGGAATTGAGGAACAGACGGGCGGCATGTGGAACGCAATCGCCGCCCCGAAGGACGAAGGGTTACGGGCCATCGCCAATATGGTCAAAGAGAGCCTGAACGCAGACCTGGACACCTACGTCAACGTGAACAACCACTACGAGGGCTGCGCCCCGTTGACCATCCAGAGGCTTCTGGGCTTCTTCGCACATCCCGTCGGCGAGTGACTGACTCGCATCCCCAAGCCTTACGGCTGTGATTGCAGCCGCTGCTCGATGTGCTCGATCCGCTCGGTCAACTCGTCAAGCTCCCTGAACTTGGTGTGCTGGTCGAGGATATCGCGGGCGGCCAGCCGCTTCAATCGACCGTCCTTGGTGTCCAGGAGGCCCACCAGCGTCTCTACGGCCTTGGTAACGCTTTGCGAGAGCAGGGCGAACCCCTGGGCGGCCAGTTCGTTCCTCTGCCGGTCGAGTTCGATCCGGAAGGCAGGGTCCTTCAACCACATGTAGAGCGTGTCGCGGCTGACCTTGCCCTTCTTGCAGGCGGCGGTGTATGTCGGGCTGGCAAGCAGCACCGGCAGGAACCTCGTCTGCCGGGCCGTCAGTTTGAATTCGCCGTCAGATTGTCGGGTTTCGTCGGATTCCGTCGGCATGGGGTGGCCTCACAGCAGCATGATGAACGTCTCATTCGGCCGCCGGCGGACGGCCTCCTCGATCCGCCGCCGCAGCCGGGCTTCATAGTCGCGGTTATCCTCGTGAGGGCCTGCACTCAGGACCAGCACGAACGGCCGCGTTCGGTTCCCGATGTCCAGCCTTTCTTCAATGCGTCGGAGTCTGGCGTCAATCGTCATCCGCCCGCCTTTCCGACCTCACGCTTGCCCGCTTCGCTCGATATTCCTCATCCACATCCAGGTTGATGAAGATGGGCCCGCCGACGCCCCCCGGGTGGTTCTTCAGGTGCTCGGCGTTGGCCTCTTCCTGCCGGTGCAGTTGCCATTCGTAGGTGAGCCACGTCTCTACCGGCCCCAGTTCGCGCGCCTCAGCGTCCGTCGGCCGTCGCCCGCACTGCCCCACGATGACAGGGGGACTGACTCTCGCTTCCCTGCCGGGGCTCAGTTGCCGTTCGATCCGCCCCAATCTGCTGTCAATGTTCATCTATCTGCCTCCCGTTTCTGGCGATTGTTAGCGCGATCTTCGGATCGTTCAACGTCCGACAGCCGGGCACTTCCATGAACGTGCCGTCGCCGTTCAGCCAGCGCAGGCCCGGCCCCGTGTCCGGCTTCAACCGCTCTTCGATCCTGTCAACACGTCTCGATAGGTTGCTCATGCTGTGCTCCGGGTAGAAGCCTGCTGTTCGACCGCTGGATCTCCTCGAGGATCTGGCGTAGCTGGCGGGGCGTAGTGACGAACCGATCGCCGCTGGCAACCTCCAGCACGAACGGCTTGTCCTCGTTGACGTCCATGCCGAGGGTTCGCTCAATCCGCCCCAACCTGCTTTTAATACTCATGGCCCGCCTCGCTTTTCTGTCCGCCTTGAACCGCCTCGTAGGCGACATACCGGACTATCAAGCTGTCTCGTCTCTGTTCCGCCGGGACGGGCTCCCCGCCGAACCACACGACGTTGACCACGGTGGACTCCCGGCCCACGCTCAGGGCCTCTTCGGCCCTTCGGATTCTCCGTTCGATGTTCATCGCAGTTGCTCCTCTCCCGCCGTGCTCCGCACCAGCGCCAAGACCGCCTGCCGAGTATGCTCGGGCAACTCCGCCCAGCGGACAATCACTTCGGCCAAGTCGGGGTCAGAAGGGCTCTTCGGTGCATTCGGTGCGCCGGATTTTGCGCCGCTTGTTTCGGAAATCGGCGTTTTCGATAGCGCCAGTGGGACATGTTCGGACCCCCTTGGGGCTATTTGGAGTGGGCGGTTCTGCGGTTGGGGGAAGGTCGGCGGCTGTATCTTCAGGAGTGGCCCACGACGCCGTATTGGAGTTGTTCCTCGATCTGTCTGATGACCGCAGGCAGGTCGGCAAATGACTCGGTCACATAGTGGGCGCCGGCCTCCAGAAGGGTCTGCTCTGCTGCTTGGGTCCGCCGCTCCAGGTCCCTTCGATCCAGCACACCGAGCCCCGCCTGCGTCAGGCCGATCAGGTTCCCTGTCTACGTGACACCGACGGTCCAGACGCCTGCGTTGAGGCCCTCCTCGACGTCGGCAATGGTATCGCCGACCTTGACGACCGCTGCCAGACGACAGACACCGAGCGTCTCCATCAGGCGGAAGACCATCCACGGGGCGGGCCGGCCCTTGGGGACGTCGGCCGCTCACGCGGCGTCCGGCACGAAGCCGCCCTCGGCAGCCTTTCAAAACGGGTAGGGATTGCTGTTGCCTCAGCCGGGGCCGGGGCGTTACAATGACATCAGGATTGCGGTAGGCGTCAAGACAACCGTCTGCGGCGTGCCCGGAGGGGCGCAGAATCCGTAGAAGGCAGCGTCTTGCGACGCCACGGCAAACGCATGGCCGATGCCGTGAACGGGTGACTATGAATCGGAGCAACCCGACAGTGACTTCTCCCAATCTAATGCGGAATCAGCGTGACTCTCACACGGTCCGAAGGTTCCCCGGCTGACTTGCCCGGTGTCGATGAAACAAGGACAAGGAAGGCATCGTGTAAAGGGTAGACATATGAGAAGGCGAACGGCTTTCACGCTGATTGAGTTGCTGGTGGTGATCGCGATCATTGCGCTTTTGATGGGGGTTCTGATCCCGTCTTTGAAGAAGGCGCGGGACCAGGCCAGGGGCGTCGTCTGCCGGTCCAACGTCAAGGGTCTCGTTCTGGCCCTCCACATGTACCTGGAGGACTACGACGGCAAGACCCACTCGACGCCGAATCGAGGATTGTGGGACAACGCCTGGGAGAACCCGTCTGTCGTGAAGGACTACACGCTGAACGACACATGGGCCTACTGGGGCATCGCCTACAAACCCTATGTCAAGACCAGAAAGGTGTTCCGCTGTCCCGATACGATCCGAAATGACGACTGGCCCGAGGAGGGGTGGGGGGTGTTGTACCAGAAGTACTTCCGGTATTGCTCCTACGGCTTGAATGGCGAAATTGCGAACAAGACGATCAACACCTACTTCAAGAGACATAACGAGGTCATCGTCTTCCAGGACCACATCGAGCAGAAGCTCGACGGCATCTCGGAGGACATGTTCTGCATCGGTCCGGGCCAGAGCATCAACCTGCCGCAGTGGCGTCCCGGCAGTTCCCTCGTGAGCGGTAACTGGCAAGGATTTGACACCATACGCGAATGCTTCCGTCATTCGAAGGTCTCCAATACTTGTTGGCTGGACGGTCACGTCAGCGGGATCAAGGAGTCGACGGGGGAGGATGTTCCAACCTACTGGTACGACGGAAAACGCCCGGAAGCGAGCATGTAGGCAACCTGGACATCCAGCCACGAAAGGGTTTTCTTGATGAAGAGAAGGCACTGTCTGGTCTGCGTCGCATTTCTGGTCTTGCTTCTGGTTTGGTCGGGCTGTTCGAAGAAAGACGCCGGCGAAGAGAAGAGCGCGGGCCCGGCGCCGGTCAGCGCCGAACAGCTCGCCGCGGCTCGGAAGGCCCTGGCTCAGGGGATGCAGCCGGTCGCCCTTGCTAATGTCAAGCCGTCCGATGTGGGCAAGCAGTGTCTCGTGGAAGTGCGGACGCCGGAGGGGGGCATTCAGATTCCACCGCCACCGCCTCCGCCGGGCATGGTCCGGAGCGTTGGCCAAGTTGCCTTCTGCCAGGGCGAGCTTGACAGCGTTACGCCCGAGAGCCTGACCGTTCGCAAGGCTTACCCGACCTCGGGCAGTTTCAAGAAGCTGGAAATCCCCAAAGCGGACATCCAGTCGATCCATCTGGCGCGGTGACCGATCTGTGGTCCTTTGCATCGACGACCCTTGCGTCCATCATGCGGGACGCTGTCTACTCGCTATGGAGACGACCATGAGAGCGATATGCCATCATGCCATCGTTTGGCCCCTTCTTCTGTGTGTCACCGCCGGCGCGCAGGTGAACCAGTGGCGGTTCAACAAGGCGGATCTCCAGGACGGTGTCGTCGCCGATCAGATCGGCGGCGCTCACGGACGGCTGGAAGGCCGGGCCCGCTTCTTCAAGGACCAGGTCGGCGAGTACCTCGAACTCGATGGCGTTTCCGGCGTCGTGCATCTGGGCCGCTATCCCGATGGTCCGAGTCTGCCCGTCGAACGAATCAGTGTCGAAGCGGTCGTTCGCTTTCGGCAGTTCGGCGACTACATGGGCCTGATCGGCGCGTTTCAGGACAACGGCGATTACGAACGGGGCTGGGTGCTTGGTGCTCGACGCGGACGGCCCTTCTTCGCGCTGGCCAGCGAAGGCGCCAAGACATTGACCTATCTCCAGACCGAGCGGCCGCTCGAGGCCGGCAGGTGGTACCACCTGGTCGGCACGTACGACGGCAAGGTCCAGAGGCTCTTCGTCAACGGGCAGTTGGCCAACGAATCGACCGTGCAGCAGGGCAAGATACTCTACCCGTCACACGCCTGGTACACGATCGGAGCCTATCGCGACGACAACGAATTCAACGGGATGATCGGCAGCCTCCGGGGGATCGCGGTCTACCGCGAGGCTCTGGAGGCGGGCCAGGTGAAGTCCCGTTTCGAAGGCGCGAAGGCCTCGACGGAGCTGCCCGCTGAGGTTGAGATTCCGTCGATTATCAGCGTGGGGCCGTATCTGCAGTACGCGACGAAGACGGGGATCACGATCCTGTGGGAGACGTCGCAGAAGGCCACCTCGGTAGTGGAGTTCGGCGAGCAGACACCGCTGACCGGTTCCGTCACCGGGGCAGGCGACTGCGATCTGCACGAGGTGCGGCTGGAGAACCTCCAGCCGCAGACCAACTACTTCTACCGAGTCGTCTCCATCGGGCCGGATGGAGCCGAATCGCTCAGCGACCTGTACACCTTCCAGACGGCCGTGGAGGAGGGGGCGGCCTTCGCCTTCGCCGGCGTCAGCGATACGCAGAACAACCCGCCCGTCTGGGGCCGGATCTCGCAGCTTGTCTTCAAGGAGCGGCCCAACTTCGTCATCCATTCCGGCGACATCGTGGGCAACGGATCGAGAAGGCACGAGTGGACGGACGAATTCCTCAAGCCCGCACACCGGCTGATGAGCCGCGTGCCGATCTTCGCCATTCTCGGCAACCACGACCAGGACGATGCGAATTACTATCGCTACATCAGCAATCCGGCTCCCGAGCATCGCTATAGCTTCGTCTATGGCAATGCCCAGTTTTTCATGATCGACACCAATCGCAGTGTGGCTCCCGACAGCGAGCAGTACAGGTGGCTTGACCATGAGTTGGGTGAGAGCGCGGCGACGTGGAAGTTCGCGGTGCATCACCATCCGCCGTATTCGTCCGACGAAAACGACTACGGCGACACCTGGAAGGGCAGGTCATCTCCTCGCGGCGATCTGAGGTTGCGGCCCCTGGTCGAACTCTATGAACGCTTCGACGTGGACATCTGCTTCTTCGGCCACATCCATGACTACGAGCGCACATGGCCCATCCGAGACGACAAGGTCGATCCGGATCGCGGCGTGATCTACGTCCAGATGGGCGGCGCCGGCGGCGGGCTTGAAGACTACGCGCCCACTCGGTCGTGGTTTACCGCCAAGGTCCGTCGCGACCATCATTTCGTGCTGGTCAACATCTTCGGTAAGACGCTCCACCTCCAGGCGATCGACCAGAACGGCATCTTGTTCGATCAGGTCACAGTACAGAAGTGAGTTGCACGAGGGCAGCGGATCTCCTCGTGGACAGAGAGATGGGGGGGGGGCGGCTACACGTGCATGCCTGAGATGGTCGCTTCGAAGGCCAGCGTGTCTCCAACGACTCCCTGGACGTCGCAGACGTACTTACGGCCCGGGCGGGCGGAGGTGACATGCCCGAGCAGGTAGAGTCGGCATTCCGGCTCGATGACCGCACGGAATTTGGCCCGCTCGATTCCACCGAAGCCGACGAAGCCTCCCTCCTGGTAGATCTCCTTGACGAAGAAACTGAGCAACTGGGCGGCCGACTCGATCTGAATCACGCCGGGCATCAGGGGCCGGCCGGGAATGTGGCCGCGTACCCAGAATTCATTCCTTGTTACGTCCTTGTACCCCAGGATGCAGCCCTTGCTCTTGTCGTACCAAAGGATGCCGTCGAGATGCTGCATCTCGTACTGCTGGGGATTGACCCGGCAGATGGCTTCCTTGTCGAACACCGGCCGGCCGTTGAGGTTGAGTTCGGACAGGTCAAAAAGCAGGGATGGCGGCATCGCAGACCTCGATATGGAAAGGGCACTGACCCACTGCGTCGCTACAGATCATGCACCGACCGACGACGTGGGAGTCGTAAGCTGTTTGAAGCCAAGTGTTTATGTTGACTTGACGGTCGGGGCAGGTGTCGCCTCAGTCGGTCGACCGGATCTCCAGGACGCGGTTGCGGACTTCCTGGGCTGCCTGCTTGATCATCTGCATCTGTTTGCGAACGCGTGTTCCGGCTGCCTTGTTTCCCCCCTGGGCCTTGTCGACATCCATTTCGATTTCTGCGACCAACGTCTTGAGCGTTTCGTATTCTTGCATCTATTTGATCCTCCAAGAGTAGGTTGAGGTTGCGAAGAATCTAATGAGCGGGCGGTCCTTTGTCAAAGAAAAATGGCCTCCTCGCCCAAAAAACCGGGATTCCGGCCCGGCGGTCGCCGGTCAGGGAAACAGGCGTTTGGTCAGCTCGGCCACCCTCTGACCACGGCGTTCGCACTGCTGTCTGACCTTGTCGTCGGGTCGGCCGATGGACAGGGGACCGTAGTGGGATCCCTGAGGATCGCCCTGGATGACCATGCCGGCGATCAGCATGGCCTCGATGATTCCCATGATGGTTGTCTCGCTGCCGCCTCCAATGTTGGCCGAGCTGGCGAAGGCGGCGCCGACCTTGCCGTTCAGTTGGCCGTGGCGCCCGACCAGATCGTCGATGAGCTGTTTGACTGAGGCGGCCATCTGCCCGTAGTAGCAGGGCGAGCCAATGACGATGGCATCATACTGGGGCAGGTCGTCAGGATGAATGTTGTCGACCGACTTGCATTCGGTCTGCACCCCCGATGCGGTCATCGCGCGGGCGATGGTCTCGGCCATTTCCTTCGTGTTGCCGCTTCTGGAGTGGTAGATCACGATTCCACGTGCCATGTATGCTCCTTTCGTCACGAGTGCTTGCCCGCGTGCGTCCTGCCCACAGGCGATTTCTGCCTTGCCATGCCTGGCCGACTCGGTCCAGCGGCCCGCCGGGCAGGCGCGTCCGATATGAAAGCGTGAAAGACTCCTCCCGTCAAGACGGCGGTCATGGAGGAAATTCGCCGGACAGGCCGTTCGACGCCGAGGCGCGTCAACGTCTCAGGTAGGCCAGCTTGTCCGGCAGGGCGATGTTGTTGCCGAAGCTGTCTTCGCCGTAACCGTGCTGGGCCAGAAGACGGATGTCTTCCAGCACACGCGTGTCCCCCGTGAACGTGGCGGTGATGTCCGTGCCGATGTCGATTTTACCCATTGCCAGCAGCCGCCCCGTCTCGCTGGTCACCTTCTCCAAGGCGGTCCCTTCTGTGGGGCACAGCCGGTCGGGCAATTGCAGGGGCTGTTCGTACAGGACCAACTTGCCCTTGGCCGCCAGCATCAGGATCACGTTGCGCACGAGGCCGACCACATCGGGCGGATTCGGGTTCTCGGGCACGAGGCCCAGGCGGACGATCTCCTGCGCCAACCACCGGCGCTTCTGTGCGTTGATCTGCTCGTTGGCGCGGAACAGGTCGAGCGACGAGCCGGCGTCGTATGTCTCGTCACCCAGGTGCATGCGGACTCGGCTGCCGTAGTGAAGGACCAGTTTGGAGACCAGGGTCGATGGGCGGACGTGGAATCCGCGGTACTTGGGAATGGACACCTCGACCTGCCCTTCCTCGGCATATCGTTTCAGCATCTCCTGACAGAGACTGATCGTACAGCCGATGTACTGATCGATGAACGTGATGGCGTACTTCATCAAGGAGTACAACAGCTCTTGACGTTCCACCAGAGGCTTGCCGGCCTCAGGGGAGGGGGCGGGAGATTTGTTGACGTGACGCTCGTAGAAATGGGCGAACAGCGTGGCGATCTTGAGCAGGTGAAAGACCACGCTGGCCTGGCCTCGCAGCACGGGCAGGTCCGTGTCCTGGCTCTCGACCTGCGTGCCGGATACGTAGGTGTCGTACTGGGACTGGAGATTGTGGAATCGTAGTTCAAGGTTGCGCAGGGATTCCTCTCGCAGAGACGCGGTCAGGCACAGGTCGTAGTCCTCGGGCCTGGCCCGACTGGCGGCGCGTACGTCTTCGCTACTGGAGGCCAGGTTCAGGAACTCCGTGGCCAGGGTGGTCACCGTTTCGGCCACCATGTCGGACCCGGTCTCGGCCAGGCGCGTTCCGCCGTCGTGGGGCAGATGGCCCTTGAGCATCGGCTCAGCGTACTTCCGGGGGACGTCATCCCCCTGAGGTATGGTCAGCCCGAGAACGCCGGCCTCGACCACCGTCTCCCGCGCGACATTGCTGAGGATGTGCCCGAGGAACCCCAGGACATCGTCGGTGGCTGTCGCGAAATCGCGTTGCACCGGCAGCAGCCTGTAGTTGGGCAGTCGATGCCGGATATGGAGCAGCTCGTAGCTCGCGTCGGCGAAGGTCTTGACGGCGGCCGTCAGGGACCGTGCGTGAGACCACGTGCGATTCTTGCCCGCGTCGTAGGAGTCCAGCACCTCCTCCAGTTGAACGGCTTCGGACAGCAGGCTGCCCAGGAACGGGCGCGTCAGCACGCTGGCCGGAGACTCGCATTTTGACAGATACAGCAGAAGGCCCAGCATCGGCCCCATGCGGGTCTGCATCATCGCCAGAAACTCTCGTTCGTCGACCAGCGTTGCGCTCATTCGTTGCACGTCCCTGCTTTATGGGCGGTGAAAACGGACATACGCCGCATGCCTCCGTTACCTTGGCCCGCGACTCTTGTCGAGTGGGATCGTCTCCACGGAGAAGTCGCGCGGAATCTCGATGGCGAATACGTTCCTGCGAATCTCCCGATTGATTCGGGCGTCGATCAGCAGGATCTCGTGAACATCCTGCTCGGTCGTGACGGCCGCCACCTTGGTGGGCAATCCCTGCTTGTTGTCGATCTGGAAATCGATCGTGACGTAGTCGTCTTTGTAGACCGAATCGGGTTTGACCTTCATGCGGAGCTGTCGCGGCGCGGACGGGTCCGTCTCGCCGGGCTGGACCAGCTCGATGTCGAATTGATTCTGAAGGTCCTCAATCTTCGAGAAACCGAGAATCGGGACGCGCCGGCTCACCAGGGCGAAAGCATCGACCGGCTGGTTCGGCTCGGCCATCTGCTGCCGCTGAACGCTTCGAGCCTCGTAACTGATGTAGGTCAGCCAGATGCCGTCGAAAAGATACTGCTCGCGGTACTTCTGCTCTTTCTCCTGGTCATACTGAAGCGTGTTGAAATCGATTCGCAGGTAGGATCGATCATCGAACCTGGCGTAGTAGAGGGTGCCCTTGCGGCGCGCCTGCGATTCGAGCACGGGCTGTCGAACCACATAATCCAGCTTGGACTGATAGAATGTCAGGCCGGCGGCCCGGTCCTGCAGGTCGGCAAGCACGGCCTGGATCGCGTTCGGATTTTCCGCCTGACCCGGACAGGGACCAGCCTGGCCGGCCTGGGGGTCCAGGCATGCCGTCGCCGACGACAGCCCCAACAAGGCGGCGAGAACCATCGCTCTATACATGGGTACCTTCCTCTCGGGCTTGCCTGCTCTCGCAGCGGGCCTTTTCATCGATGATCTCAAGCACTTCGCTCAACTGCGTGATCCGGAAATCAGCCTCGGTGGCAAAGCGGCCCGCCTGGGGGTGGTTGGTGATCAGCACAGGTATGGCCCCTGCGGCGCGTGCACACTGGAGATCGAACAGATAGTCGCCCACCAGCAGGGTTTCTGCCGGCTGGACATCGAACTGGCGGCACAGATGGCGAACGCCGAACGCGTCCGGCTTGACCGGACCGTCTTCGCGGCCGACGACCGAATCGAAACACAGGTCATGCTTGTCGGCGATGGCCTGCGCATTTTGTTTGCGGTTGCGCGTCAGGACTCCGACGCGAATCCCACGGGCTCGAAGGGCCGCAAGGGTCTCCCACGCCCCGGGGTTCAGGGTCGATGCCGCCAGCGCTCTGTCCTCGTGATCGTGCAGGATCTGCTCGGCACGCTCACGTTCCTGTGCGGTCATGTGTTCCATCGCCTCCAGAATGGGTCCACTATCCCTGGGCAACCCGACTTCTTCCCGAATCGCATCGAAATCGAAGTACGGCTGGGTGATCGTTCCATCCAAGTCGAATACCACAGCTTTTATCGGCATATTCCGCCTGACCCCTTACGCCGAAGTTGAGAAAACATCCGAGAAGACCCCGGCGTGCGCTCTGTGCAGTTTTGCCTACGCTGTCATACGTTGCCGTATCCTGCACCTTCTGTCAAGGAATTGATACGCGACCATGCCGCCTTGTCCGCCCGAGAGTGCCCTGGGTATTCGGATACAAAGGACGCTGAGGTCGCCTATTTTCCCTGTTTTCGCAGCAGCTCAATGCAGTAGCGTGCGGCCTGGCTCAGCACGCGGTCCTTGCGAACGATGATGCCCGTGGGCCGAACAAACCGTTCATTCGAGAACGGTACGGCCTTGATCGTCCCGCTGGCGACTTCCTGCACGATCGTCGGCTCCGGGAGGATGCTGACCCCTCCGTTGATCTCCACCGCCCGCTTGATCGTCTCAATGTTGTCAAACTCCATGACGGGACGAACGACCGTGCTGTAGCGGGCCAGGATGGCGTCGATCCACAGGCGGGTTGGGACCGCCTTCTCGAAGGCGATGAAGCGCTCGAACTGGAGCTTGTGGATATCCACCTGCGTTTCTTTCGCCAGCGGATGCCTCGGGCTACAGGCCAGCAGCAGGGGCTCCTCCTCGAAATCGTAGACATCGAGGCGCCTGTCCTTCTTCGGCACCGCCACGATGCCGATGTCGATCTCTCCGTCGAGGATCTGCTCGTATATGACGTCGGCACTGAGGTATTCGATGTGGACGTTGACGTTCGGATAGCTGACCATGAACTTCTTGACGTAGTCCGGGAGGCTGTGCATGCCGATGCTGAAAATGGCGGCGATGTTGATCCGGGTCTCCGTGGTGGTCTTGAGCGTGTTCAGCTCGCTCTTGAGCAGATCGTACCGTTCGAGAATGTCTTTGGCTGCCGTGTAGAAGAGCTGCCCGGCCGCCGTCAGCTCGATCGGCCGCCTCTTGCGTGTAACCAGTTGGCACTTGTGCGCCAGTTCCAGTTGCGCCAGTTGCTGGGAAACGGCCGACTGGCTCAGCAGATGCTTCTCCGCTGTTTTCGAGAAGCTCCGTGAGTCGGCCAGGTCACAGAATATCCTAAGCATTTCTACGTGCATTATAAGTCACCCTGATGCTTGCTATCGCGATTTCGCCATTGGTTGTGCAGCGATCGACAAGCTACAATGATACCGCACTTGGGCTGACACGGCAAGCTCTCCTGAAACCAATATCAGATACGCTTATCAGATGGGGTTGTTTCCAGATGCCCGAATATAGGATAAGTGTTTGTTGTTGTTGCCCTTACTGAGTTCTACAGAGTGGTGTAGGTCCGAGGCACACCCTCGTGGTGGGATGAAGACGGACTGGGCCCTCCACCGAGGTCGGCGAGTGTAAGAAGGTGAGGTCTTTCCGTGGCGACGAAATTGAGCACCGGCTTGACGGGTCTCGATACGGTGATCGACTACCTGAGGGAAGGGGACAATGTTGTCTGGCAGGTCGACAGTATCGCTGATCTGCGGCCTTTCATCGATTCGTATGTCGAGCGGGCCAGACAGGACGGCCGCAAGATCGTCTACGTGAGATTCGCAGACCATGAGCCACTGGTGTCCGCCGACGGCGGGATCACGACGCACTCGCTGAATGCGTACGCCGGCTTCGAGACGTTCTCCACCCAGGTCCATCGGATCATCTCCGACCATGGCAGGGGGGCGTACTATGTTTTCGATTGTCTCTCCGACCTGCTCAGCGCCTGGGCCAGTGACCTGATGATCGGCAACTTCTTCGGAATCACCTGTCCCTATCTATATGAGCTGGACACCATCGCCTATTTCGGACTCCTGCGCAACAGCCATTCCTACAAGACCATTGCCCGCATCCGTGAGACGACGCAACTGCTGCTGGACCTCTACAACTTCAAGGGGAGCATCTACGTCCATCCGCTGAAAGTCTTCCGCCGCTATGCGCCCACCATGTTCCTGCCGCATCTGAGGCAGGGGGATCGCTTTCTGCCTATCACCAGCAGCGTGAATGCGACGAAGCTGATTTCGCACATCTCCGAAAGCGGACGCGAATCGATGCAGCGCAAGCTCGATCACTGGGACCGCCTGTTCCTGCGAGCCGAAGAGTTGAGCGAGGTCGAGTCCGCTTCCGCCCTGGACAAGGAGCAGACCGTCGAGCACCTGTGCCGGATCATGATTGGGCGCGAGGAGCGAATCCTCTCGTTGGCCCAAAAGCATTTCACGCTCGATGATCTACTCGAGATTAAGAGCCGGATGATTGGAACCGGCTTCATCGGCGGCAAAGCCGTCGGGATGTTGCTCGCCAACAAGATCCTCGCGAACGATCCGAGCTTTGCCCAGAGCGGACACCTGGAGCCACACGACTCGTTCTATGTCGGCTCCGACGTCTTCTACACCTACATCGTCGAGAACGGCTGGTGGAAGCGGCGCATGGCCCAGAAGACCAAGGAGGGCTACTTCGAGGTGGCTGCCGAGCTGAAGGAGAAGATGCTGACAGGCAAATTCCCGGAGCAGATTCGCGATGAGTTCCAGGAGATGCTCGAGTACTTCGGCCAGTCCCCCATCATCATTCGTTCGAGCAGTCTGCTCGAAGACGCGTTCGGGAACGCCTTTGCGGGCAAGTACGAGAGTTTCTTCTGTGTCAATCAGGGCGATCCCGAACAGCGGATGGCGTGTTTCGAGGATTTCGTTCGGCGCGTCTATTCGAGCACGATGAACAGAGACGCGTTGACGTATCGCTTGCAGAGAGGGCTCGACCAGCACGATGAGCAGATGGCGCTGCTCGTGCAGCGGGTGAGCGGCTCGTATCGGAAATCGTACTTCTTCCCCGATCTGGCCGGTGTCGGGGTCTCCCGGAACACGCTTGCCTGGAATCCGCAGCTTGACCCGAACGCGGGCATGGTACGGCTGGTGCTCGGGTTGGGCACGCGCGCCGTGAACCGGGTGGAGAACGACTATCCGCGCGTTCTGGCGCTGGACGCTCCTTTGATGAGGCCCGTACGCGGGATGGACGACGTCCGGCGGTTCTCCCAGCATCACGTGGACCTGCTGGATATCAACGAGAACGCCCTCCGCGAAGTCCCCGTCCGTCAGGTCTTCGAGGAGGGGCTCGACATCCGGACGGACCTCATGGCGACAGTGGACTACGAGATGACCGAGCGAGCCAGGGCCTTGGGCAGCAGTCAGCGGTACTGGCTTTTGACCTTTGAGAAGCTCCTGGCCGAGACGCCTTTCGTGCAGCACATGCAAACGATCCTGAAGACTCTCGAGCGGAGCTATGAATACCCGGTGGATGTCGAGTTCACGGTGAATTTCACGGAAACGGGAACGCCCGTGATCAACGTGCTCCAGTGCCGTCCGCTCGAAATCAGAGGCCGGCAGCCACGTGTGGAAATCCCCTGCGAGGTTGACCCGGCCAAGGTCCTTTTCCGTTGCGACGGGTACTTCATGGGGGGGAGCATCTCCGTCGATCTCAGGAGAATCATCTACGTCCGGCCGGAAAGCTACGATCCCCTGCCAATCACGCAGAAGTACGACATCGCGCGCCTCGTGGGGAACCTTAACCGCCAGATTCCCGACCGGCTGGAGATGCCCACTCTGCTGTTGGGGCCGGGTCGCTGGGGAACGACCACGCCGTCGCTCGGCGTGCCGGTCAGTTTCTCGGAGATCAACAACATCACCGTGCTGGCCGAGCTGGCCTATGAGGGCGGCAATCTGATGCCGGAGCTGTCCTTTGGGACCCATTTCTTTCAGGACCTGGTGGAGCAGGACATCTTCTACGTCGCCGTGTTCCCCCGGCAGGAGGGCTTCGCCTTCGAAAAGGATCTGCTTGAGAGCATGCCGAACCACCTCGAGGACTTGATGCCGGAAAGGGCCAGGTATGCGGATGTCGTCCGAGTGTGCGACATTGCAGAGGGCCGACTTCGGATGTTGGCGGACGTGGTTTCTCAGCGGGCTCTGTGCTTCTTCGAGTGAACCTGCCGCGATGGATTATTAGCAGTCCATTGGATAGTATAAGGTTTCCTGATTGGACATATCACCATTTGACCTGTTGTTTCCGGCCTCCTGACTCGATAATATGCAGGTTGATCAGCCTCGTATGAGGTTGTCTTGGCTGCCGTTGCGAACAGGCAGCCTTTCCGGGCAGCGATTGTGCCGCCCATCAGTGGAGGTTACTCAAGTGGCAGCGAAAACGGTGATACAGGAAGCATACGATCAGGTTCTCAGACGGAACCCCGGCGAAACGGAGTTCCATCAGGCGGTCAAGGAAGTGTTGGACAGCCTGGTTCCTGTTCTTGATCGGCGTCCTGAGTACGTCCGGGCGGGGATCATCGATCGCCTGGTCGAGCCGGAAAGGCAGATCATCTTCCGCATTCCCTGGCAGGACGACAAAGGCAATTTCCGCATCAACCGGGGTTTTCGCGTCCAGTTCAGCAGCGCCCTCGGTCCCTACAAGGGCGGCATCCGTCTCCACCCCACAGTTTATCTGGGCATCATCAAGTTCCTTGGCTTCGAGCAGATCCTGAAGAACTCCCTCACGGGCCTGATGATGGGAGGCGCCAAGGGCGGTTCGGATTTCGACCCGAAGGGCAAGTCCGAGGGTGAGATCATGCGATTCTGTCAAAGCCTGATGACGGAGCTTTGCCGTCACATCGGGCCGGACACCGACGTGCCTGCCGGCGACATCGGCGTGGGCAGCCGGGAGATCGGCTTCATGTTTGGCCAGTACAAGCGCATCCGGAACGAGTTCACCGGGGTTCTGACGGGCAAGGGGCTCGACTGGGGCGGCTCGCTCGTCCGGACCGAAGCCACCGGCTACGGTCTCGTCTACATCATTGACGAGGCGCTGAGAGCCCAGGGCAGGAGCTTCGACGGATTGACCGTCAGCGTATCCGGCTCCGGCAACGTGGCCATCTTCGCGACCGAGAAGGCTCAGAAGCTCGGCGCCAAAGTTGTGACGGTCAGCGATTCCAACGGCTTCGTGTACGATCCCGACGGCATCGACCTGGACGCCGTCAAGCGGATCAAGCTCGTCGAACGGGGCCGGATTCGGGACTACGTCAACACCCGCAAACGCGCTCAGTACACCGAGGGGTGCAGCGGCGTCTGGAACATCAAGTGCGATATCGCGCTGCCCTGTGCCACCCAGAACGAACTCGACGAAGCAGCGGCCAAGACACTCGTCAAGAACGGCTGCATCGCCGTCGGCGAAGGGGCCAATATGCCTTGTACGCCCGAGGCAGCCGATGTCTTCATCGAGAGCAAGGTCCTCTTCCTGCCCGGCAAGGCTGCCAACGCCGGCGGTGTCGCGGTTTCCGGTCTGGAGATGGCGCAGAACAGCCAACGCCTGCCGTGGAGCTTCGAGAAGGCCGATGCCGAGCTGAAGAAGATCATGGTCACGATCTACAAGAACACCAGCGAGGCCGCCCGTGAATACGGGTGCGAAGGCAACTACGTGGTAGGGGCGAACATCGCCGGCTTCCTCAAGGTGGCCAATGCGATGCTGGCCCAAGGGCTTGTCTGAGACAAGGCCTGCTTCTTCACGTGCCCAAGGGCGCCTCTTTCAGGGGCGCCCTTTTTTCTTTCGCTGCCGCTGCCACGAAGACGCAGTCGCTGTTTCTTGTTGCGTCCGCCATCCGGCGGCAATACAATGCGCGCATGTCAAAGGAAGTCGACACGGACAAGGTGGTTCGCCAGCACCTCGAAATGGAGGGGTTTTTCACGGGGTATGTGATCCGCGGCGCCAAGGCGCGAGAATCCGCCGAGCCGCTCCACCCCGAGTCACAGGAGAAAGCCTCCATCCCGGGACCGAGTTCCAACGCGGCCGAGGAACTGGAAGCGATCGCCGCGGAGGTCAGGCGGTGCTGCAAGTGCGGCTTGGGGGCTACCCGGACGCACGGGGTCCCAGGGGAGGGCAGTCCGAACGCGCGGATCATGTTCATCGGCGAGGCGCCGGGGGCGGATGAAGACGCGCAAGGCCGGCCGTTCGTGGGCCGGGCCGGACAGCTTCTCGACAAGATCATCGCCGCTTGTGGCCTCAAACGCGAAGAGGTCTATATCGCCAACATCCTCAAATGTCGCCCGCCGGACAATCGCGACCCCCGCGAGGACGAAGTTTTCAGTTGCCTGCCATACTTGCAGAGGCAGATCGAGGTCATCAGGCCCCAAGTCATCGTAGCGCTCGGGGCCCATGCCGCCAGGACCCTTCTCGGCACCGAAAAATCCATTGGTCAGCTCCGGGGCCAGTTCCAGGAGTATTCGCCCGGCTTGGGACAGCCCACTATCAGGCTCATGGCGACCTACCATCCCGCCTATATCCTGCGGAACTACACGCCGGATACGCGACGGCGCGTCTGGGAGGACATGAAAAAAGTCCTCGTCGAATTGGGTCTGCCCGTTCCGGATCGAGGCAAGGGTTGACTCTCCGCAGCCGGCCGGTGTCGGGATGCGGGAAATCCGTCACAAATCGCACAGAATCCGCATTTCCGTAACAACTTGGTAACACTCCGCACATAGACTGCGACCAGCAAGACCGGAAGGACTGATTCTCGCGGTTCCGCTTGGCCCGGCCGGGTTGAGAGGAGGCCGGCGGCCACAGAATCCGCCACTTTCTGCGCAATGCCGGCCCGGCAAAGCCGTCTATAAAAGGGTGGCAGCCGCGCGATTCGTTGTCCGGGGGGCGAGCGGTGCAACCTGAATTGCTTGAAAGAACACGCGAATTCGAGTATAAACAAAGGTTCAGCCTACTATCGGAGGCAGGTTGATCTCCAATCGGTGCGGCTCACTGCGTGCGGATCTATGAGAAAGGTGAGGACATGAAAAGGATCGGTCTATTCGGGGCTCTTGTTGTCTGTATGTGCATGGGGACCGGCTACGGCGAGACGCACAAGGTCCCCAGCCAGTACGCGACCATTCAGGCGGGAATCGATGCCTCCGAAGACGGTGACGTCGTGCTGGTGGCGCCCGGGGTCTACTTTCAGACGATCAACTTCCGCGGCAAGGATATCACGGTGACCAGCACGGACCCTGACGATTCCAGGGTGGTCGGCTACACGGTTCTCAACGCCGATGGCGAAGGTTCGGTGGTTACGTTTGCCCAGGGCGAAACCACGCGGGCGGTGCTGACCGGTTTCACGATCACCGGCGGCACCGGCACCTACCATCCCGAACTGGGCGGGAGCACTACCGAGAGGCTCTACATGGGCGCCGGGATCTACTGTAGCAACAGCTCACCTACCATCACGAAGAATGTGATTGTTCGCAACGCGGGTCTGTTCCGGATCGCCGACAACGAGATGCAGGTCGACCTGTGCTTCGGAGGGGGGATCGGCTGCTGGCAGGGCAGTCCTATCGTCACGTACAACACCATCCGAAACAACAGCGCCTATGTCGGGGCCGGGATGATCGGTTACTTCGGAGAACCCACGGTCCATAACAACGTCATCTTTGACAACTCCGCGTATCTGGGCGGTGGTCTGATCGTGTTTGCCGGCTCGGTCTACAACAACACCATCGTGCGGAATGACTGCGATTTCGGATCGACGCTCGGCATCGGGCTGGACACGGGCATGGGCGGCAACCTCTATCTCGTCCCCGCAGCGGAGTTCGGGCACCTCCGGATATTCAACAACGTCATCAGCGATGCCCGCTCCGGCGGGGGTCTGTTCTGGGAAGGTGATCTGGACTATTCCTCTGTGACATACAACAACGTATGGGGCAACTCTCCGGGCAATTACGGGTACATCGACCCGCAGACCCATTCCGTGCTGTACGACGGGGACGGGGACCTGACCGGCCTCAACGGCAACATCTCCGAGAATCCACAATTCCTGTCCACGGCGAGCAAGAACTTTCACCTGACCCTGGAGTCGCCCTGCATCAACGGGGGCGATCCGGAGTTCATCGCTCCGGCCGGCCAGACGGACATGGACGGCGAGGAACGCATCTACGCCGCCCGAATCGATATGGGAGCCGATGAATACGTCGGCTACGTCAAGCCGGTCGCCTCGGCGGGTCCGGACGTCCACGTTCTGGCCGTGAACGAAACTGTTACGCTTGACGGCACCGGCAGCTTCTTCTATGACTCGTTGGACATCCAGAGCTATCAGTGGACGCAGGTCGCCGGACCGAATGTGGTCCTCGAAGGCGTCGATTCGGCTATGCCCTGGTTTGTCGCCCCAGCCGAGGGCAACTACTCCTTCCGGCTGGTGGTGGGCGACAGCCGGTACTCCAGTGGTCCGGACGACGTCCTGGTCTACGTCGGCCCCAATGTTCTGCCTGTGGCCGACGCCGGCGAGGATCGTGTCTGGCAGGCCCCCGGGCAGATCACGCTGGACGGAACGGGTTCGTACGACCCCGACCCGGTCGACTATTTGAGCTACACCTGGACCCAGTTGGCCGGTCCGAGTGTAGTGCTACAGAGTCCGGATGGCGCCACGCCGGTCTTCGAGGCCCAGCCGGGTGAAACCTACACCTTCGAACTGGTCGTCAGCGATGGGTTCGGCGACAGCGAGTCCAGTCAGGTGACGCTTGTGACGGTGCGCGCGACGACCGATCTGCGGACGCTGGCGATCGAACCGATAAGCAACCAAACCCCTCGCTATGCCGACGTCTCCGGAACCAGGATCGTAGCCGTAGCGGACCCGGGGACCTCCAACTGGCGGATCGCCTGGACGGATTTCGCAACGGGATTGACCGAGACATTCTCGGCCGGCGGGTTCAGCGCACAGCCCAAGGTGGACGGCAATCTGGTCGTCTGGGCGGGCGGGCCTCCCGTCGGCGGGTCTCTGACGCGGATGTGCACGGGGATCTGCCTGCGCGATCTTGCTGCCGAAGACCACATCACCCTGCGACCGTACACGGACCATGAATCCTACAGCCACCCGGCTATTTCAGGCCACAAGGTCGTATGGGTCCAGCACGCGGGCATTGACCGCAACGTCGCGGGCCAATGGGCCAACATGCCATACGATATCTGCGGCGCCGACATCAGCGATCCGGAGAATCCCGTCTACTTCACGGTCGCCACGAATGTGGGCCGCAGAGACCCGTTCCCGTATCAGAGCCCGGCCAACGACTATGACGACGTGGTTGACATTTCCGGCGATCTCGTGGTCTGGGAAGGTAACGGCGACATCTACGCCGCCAACATCGCGGACCTGAACAACATCGAGGTATTCACCGTCTGTAACGACCCGGCTCGCCAGCGCGACCCGGCGGTCTCGGGGCGATATGTTGTCTGGACCGATGAACGCAACGACCAGGGTGATATCTACGGGGCCGAGATTCTTGATCCCGATCATGTCAGGGTGTTCGAGATCGCCAAAGGTCGCAAGGGACAGCGGCAGCCGGCCGTGGACGGCTGCATGGTTGCCTATCTGGATGGCGAGGAGTCCGGCGGCCAGATCCGGGTGGCGTGTATCACGGCCAACCACGGCGTGATGAATCTGGGCCTGCCTGCCACACTATACGGTTTGTCGCCCGTCCTGGAGGGTACCTCGCTGGTGTGGCTGAGCTCCTACGGGCCGGTCCAGGGTCTGAGACTGGCATTCGGCTACGCCATCTTTGACGGGACGGTTCAGAACGCCACCACGGGCCAACGCTACGATTATGTCCAGCACGCAATCGCCTCCGGCGGCGCCGGCGACGAAATCGTTCTGCCCGAGGGCGTCTATCGAGAATCGATCCATTTCCTCGGCAAAGCGTTGACGGTGCGGTCGGCGGCCCCGGACAATGCGGCGGTCGTGGCCGCGACGGTCCTTGAGGGATCGGCCAATATCGTGACGTTTGACTCCGAAGAGCAAAGTGACAGCATCCTCGACGGCATGACCATCCGGGGAGGAAACGCGGGAATCCTCGTATCGGCCTCCGGACCGACCATCAAACGGTGCACCATCAAAGGCAATCGCAACGGCATGTTCGTCGTCAACCAGGGCCGGCCCGACGTTGTCCAGTCGCGCATTGTGGCCAATTCCGGCGCCGGCGTAGAGATGTCGATTCCCACCGGCTCGCGCACGGTTCGCCACAGCATTCCAAGGTTCGTCAACTGCATTGTCGCGGGAAATCGCGGTGCGGGCATGCTGGGTGGAAGACCGCTCCTGACCAATTGCACCGTGGTGGAGAACGCGGGTACGGGGCTGGATACTTCCGGCGCCTCTGTGGCGAGTTCGATCATCTATTTCAACGACAGAGACGGCGCCGGCGTCCAGATCAACGACAACCGTGCCGCCGTGACATACAGTGATGTCGCGGGAGGCTGGTCCGGGGAGGGCAACATTGACGCCGACCCGCTCTTCGCTGCCCCCGGGCAGTGGCTGGGGGCCGCATGGGTGGCAGGGGACTACCATCTCCGCAGTCAGGGCGGTCGCTGGGACGAGGCCGACGGCGTCTGGATTTTGGATGCTGACACCAGTCCTTGCATCGACGCGGGCGACCCGGCCGCTTCGATCCTGGATGAACCTACAACGGTCAATGGCGCTTCGGTGGTGAATTCGCGGATCGATATGGGCGCTTACGGCGGTACGCCGCAGGCCAGCGTCGTCGCTGGGGGCAATTGAGCCCGGCGGTGCGGAACTGCAAACGGAAAGAGATGAGAATTGACTCGGCGGGCCTCGTTGCGACGGGGCCCGCCGGCGTTGCACCGGCAGGGCACCGGGCGGTCAGTGCGTGCGGCCCAGCAAGTCCGTCAGTCGCTGCAACTCCCCCGGTTTCATGTGGTAGCTGTGCTCGTCGTCGGGGAATCGCCGGGCCTTCACCTCCTCGGCATACGCGCGGAATGCCTCGATCGATCGCGGTCCCAGCTCTGCGTATGTCTTGGAGAACTTCGGCAGTCTCCCGTCGGTCAGCCCCAGGATGTCCGGAGCGACGAGAACCTGCCCGTCGCAAGCAGGACCGGAACCACAACTGATTACCGGAATCTCGCTCCGCTCTGTGATAATCTGGGAGACTTCCGCTGCGGCCCCCTCGATAAGCAGCGCAGCGGCACCGGCGTTGACCATCTGACGAGCCAGGTCAATCAACTGCATCGCGATCTCTGCCGTCGTTGCCTCGGCGCGGAACCGACCGACGGTGCTGATCCTCTGCGGCCGTATGCCGATGTGGGCCATCACGGCGATTCCCGAATCACTGACGGCTCGAATCGTGTCGAGATGAGCGCCGGCGGCCTCGATCTTCACCATCTGCGCTCCGGATTCCACCAGGAACCGGCCGGCATTGCGAATCGCCTCGCCCGCACTGATCTGGTAAGACAGGAAAGGCATGTCGGCGACGAGATAGACGTCGGGGGCGCCACGGCGAACAGCGGCGGTCAGCGCGACCATGATGTCCATCGTGGCCGGCAGCGTGGAATCGAATCCGAACATGAGCTGCGCTGCGGAGTCACCGACAATGATCATGTCAACGCCCGCCTGGCCCACCTGACGCGCGGTGGTGTAGTCGTAACAGCTCACGACGGCGATGGCACGGCCATCCCGCTTGGCCTGCAACAGATCCAAAATCGTGATGCGGCTGTTCATAGGAGGGGAGTCCGAAACAAGTAACAAGCTTTCCGTGAAAATAGCAGAACACATGGGGCTCGGCAAGGGTAAAATGCAAAGATTGAGGGTCGGCAATGAGGCTATTGGGAGACCCACGCCAAAAAAAACTGTCGATTTCGGGATTTAGTCCTTGATTCCTGAACGGAAGTGAGTATTTTCTGGGTATCCTTGCTTTTTCACTAAAGAATTTCCGTGGGACACTACGATGATAAGAGCAAGGATGCCTTTTCTGAAGGCGTTTACTTAGCTTTTCATCACCCTCCTCCGAAGCCAGATTCTGTTACATTAGAATCTGGCTTTTTGACGGCCCTCCCGTGTTAATCTGAATAGACTGTCGCATGGTGCTATGGGCTGAGTGGGATTGACGGGTGTTTGCGAGGTTCTGCTTCCGGCGTTCTGCGTCAACCTCACGTTTCCTCTTCTTGCCTTCTTTTCCAGCGAGAGCGGTCACGCCGGCGGTTCCGGAATCGTAGATCGATGGCGGTCGGCTCCGGGGGTGGTGCTCCGAGGCGAAACCAGGTCCCAACGGTGGTTATCGGGCGTGTCGCTGCCCGCATCCGGGATTGCGCCCGCTGGTTGGGAGCTGGATTCAGCGGTGCGGGCATTTGGCCGATGAGAAGACAGCGTGATGCGGGGAGGGGCGATGCGCCATGGATGTATGGCCGGGACCATGAGAACGATCGCCGTTGTCAACCAGAAGGGCGGCTGCGGTAAGACGACTACGGCAGTGAATCTGTCGGTGGCGTTTGCCAAAATGGGCCGCCGCGTTCTCCTGGTGGACCTGGACCCACAGGGACACGCGACCATGGGCATGGGGTTCGACCCGGATGCTTTCGAGAAGACCATCTACGATGGACTGGTCGACCGGCGGGCGTCGATCGTCAAGGTGGCGGTGGCCACCGACGTGGAGTGGCTCGACCTGGTGCCGAGCAACGTGAGGCTGGCCGGGGCCGAAGTGGAGCTGCAAGGTGTGCTCGGCAAGGAGCTGGTGCTTGGGGAATGGCTGCGCACCGTGGCGGACCACTATGACATGTGCATTATCGATTGCCCTCCGGCACTGGGACTGCTCATGCTCAACGCCCTGGTAGCCAGCACGGATGTGATTATCCCGGTTCAGGTTCACTTCTACGCCTTCGAAGGTTTGAAGCGTCTTCTGGAGACCATCCGCGTGCTCAAAAAGCGGTTTCATCCGTGTTCGGCGCGGACGCTCGGTCTGTTGTTGACCTTTGTCGAGGACCGCCCCGCTTACACGCGCAAGGTCCAATTGCAGTTGCGCGAGTTGTTCGGCGATCTCGTCTTCGACACGGTGATCCACAAGACGATTCGGCTGGTGGAGGCCCCGGAAGCGGGCAAGTCGATCTTCACGTTTGCGCCGGACAGCAAGGCCGCTTGCGAATACACGATGCTGGCCGATGAGATCGAGGCTCGATTGCGTGCGGACGTGCCGGTGCTGGCAGGGACGTGATTCGGCCGGATGCTCAAACACGTCGGCCCGTCCGGCCACAGGCGGATCACACGCGGCGGTTGTGCGCATCGAAACACTCCTGTATGATGATCGAGAAGACGGATTCCCTTTGGTCATCTGGAGTGTCATGCTATGGTGCCTCGAATCGAACTACGCAGGGAGGGGCCTCGTTGCTCGCGAATCGTTCATGGCCTTTGGAGGCTGGCGGATTGGGGCAGGAGTGAAGCGGAGATTCGAGAATTGCTCGCTGGCTGCCTCGAACTCGGCATTACGACGTTCGACCATGCCGACATCTATGGCGATTACACGTGTGAGTCTCTTTTCGGCCGGGCGCTGGCCGCCAGTGGTATCGAGCGGTCGCAAATCCAGTTGGTCACCAAGTGCGGCATCAAGCTCGTGTCACGAAACCGGCCGGCGCATGCCGGCAAGTGCTACGACACCACGGCCGCGCACATCGTCGCGTCCGCAGAGAACTCGCTGAGGAGTCTCCGGGTCGATTACCTTGACCTGTTGCTCATTCACCGCCCGAATCCTCTGACGGACCCGCGCGAGGTCAACGACGCCTTCATGGCTCTGAAGGATTCCGGAAAGGTGCTGCACTTTGGGGTCTCGAATTTCCTGCCTTCGCAGTTCGAGATGCTGGCCTCGAAGCTCGACGTTCCTCTCGTGACGAATCAGATCGAGTACTCGGTCATGCATCTCGATCCGCACGCCGATGGGAGTCTCGACCTTTGTCAGAGACTGGACCTTCGACCGATGGCGTGGTCGCCGATGGGGGGCGGCCGGCTGTTCCATGAAGAATCCGAGCAGGCGGACCGGCTGCGTGACGTCCTGGGCCGGATCGGCCGGCGAGCCGGTGGGGCATCCATGGACCAGGTGGCGCTGGCCTGGGTGCTCATGCATCCGGCTCAGTTCGTGCCGGTGCTGGGCACCGGACGCCTATCTCGCATCCGGAAAGCCGTGGAGGCTCTGGGCCTGCTCCTGTCGCGCGAGCAGTGGTTCGAGATCTGGTGCGCCTCGACCGGACGCGATGTGCCGTAGGAACGGTGTGGCGTCCGCGGCGATTGCGGTGTCACGGCACGCACGTCCGGACCAGGGCATCCTATACCTGGGGCAGGACGATGCCGTCCTGGTGTTGGTATCTGCCGTGCCGGTCGCCGTAGGAGACTTCGCAGGGAATCTCGGATTCGAAGAACAGGACCTGGGCCAGCCCCTCGTCCGCGTAGACCTTGGCCGGCAGGGGGGTGGTGTTGGAGATCTCCAGCACCGCCCGGCCTTCCCAGCCCGGCTCGAAGGGGGTGACGTTGACGATGATGCCGCAGCGGGCATAGGTGGACTTGCCCACGCAGAGCGTCAGGACGTTCTGCGGGATGCGGAACGTCTCCACGCTCAGGGCCAGCGCGAAGCTGTTGGGCGGGATCAGGCAGACATCGCTCTCGATTTCGACGAGCCCTCTGGCGTCGAACGCCTTCGGATCGACCACCGAGCCGTAGACGTTGGTGAAGATGCGGAAATGCCGCGAGACGCGAATGTCGTAGCCGAAGGAGGACAGGCCATAGGAAACGACGGCGCGCCCGTCCCGCTGCCGCACCTGCTGCTCGACGAACGGCTCGATCATGCGTTGCTCGACAGCCATCTTCCTGATCCAAACGTCCGGGCGTATGCTCATAGGTCTGCTCCTGTTCTCATTGCCGTGGCGACGCCAGTTCCTCTCGCAGCCTCCGGGCGGCGAGAACCATGTTCCTCAACGACGCTTCGACCTCGGGCCACTGCCGGGTCTTGAGACCGCAGTCGGGATTGACCCACAACTGCTCGACGCGCAGCACTTCGGCCATCTTCCGGATCAAGTCCACCATTTCTTCCGTCGAGGGCACTCTCGGGCTGTGGATATCATACACGCCCGGGCCGATATCGTTAGGGTATTTATAGTCCACGAAGGCGTTGAGCAGCTCGACGTCTGAGCGGGAGGCCTCGATCGAGATGACGTCGGCGTCGAGACCGGCGATGGCCTCGATGATCTCGTTGAAATCGCTGTAGCACATGTGCGTGTGGATCTGCGTGCGGTCGTCCACGCCGCAGGTGGCCAGGCGGAAGGCCTTGACGGCCCAGTCCAGGTACTCCGGCCGCTCGGACTGTCGCAGAGGCAGTCCCTCGCGAATGGCAGGTTCATCGATCTGAACGATCCGAATGCCGGCCGCCTCCAGATCGCGCACCTCGTCGCGAATGCTCAGGGCGATCTGGTAAGCCGTGTCGCGACGCGGCTGATCCTCGCGGACGAAAGACCATTGCAGGATGGTGATCGGCCCGGTGAGCATCCCCTTGACCGGCTTGTCCGTCAGCGACTGTGTGTAGGTGATCCACTCCACCGTCATGGGAAGCGGCCGGTAGACATCGCCATAGATGATCGGCGGCTTGACGCAACGCGAGCCATAGCTCTGTACCCAGCCGTTTTCCGTGAAGGCAAAGCCCTCGAGCAGCTCACCGAAGTACTCCACCATGTCGTTGCGTTCGGGCTCCCCGTGAACGAGCACGTCCAGGCCGACGTCTTCCTGGAAACGAACCACGGTTTCGATTTCGCGTCGCATGGCTTGCGTGTACTCAGCGTCGGTCAGGCGTCCCTTACGGAAGTCGGCGCGGGTTTTTCGAATCTCCGCCGTTTGCGGGAAGGAGCCGATCGTCGTGGTAGGCAGCAAGGGCAGCGCCAGTTCGGCTTGTTGGAGACTCTTTCTCTGACCGAAGGGCTTGCGGCGGTGGAACATCTTCTCTGAGAGTGAACCCAACCGCTTTCGTACGGCGGCGTTGCGTACGCGGCCGGACGCCTGCCCCTTGTCGAAGACAGCTCGATTGGCTTGCAGGACATCGCCGACGGCCTCTCGTCCTTCATTGGCCGCCTTCGTCAGTACCGCTACCTCCTGCAACTTCTGTTTGGCGAAGGCAAGACGCTCCTGGACGACGGGGTCCATCGTTCCTTCGCTTTCCACGTCCACGGGGCTGTGCAGCAACGAGCAGGACGGGGCCAGAATCAGTCGCTCAGTCCCGATGGTCGTTGCGGCCTTGTCGACGAGATCGAGCGTTGCGGCCAGATCTGTCTTCCAGATGTTGCGTCCGTTGACGACACCCAGCGATAGTGCGGCGTCTGGGGGAAGCAGCGCCAAGGCCTTCTCCAGTTGTTCCGGGGCCCGGACCACGTCGAGATGGATCGCGTCGAAGGGCAATCTCATGGCCCAGTCGACGTTGTCGCCCAGGCTGCCGAAGTAGGTGGTCAGACACAGCTTCAGTCTCTTTCTGGCTTGGGCGAAGCGTTTGTAGACGCTTTCGAAAGCGGCCGGGACTCGCTCATCGAGATCGAGGACCAGTACGGGCTCATCGACCTGGATCCACCGGGCGCCCGCCGATTCGAGCCGCCCGATCGCTTCGATATACACTGACAGCGCCTGATCGAGCAGGTCGAGCGGTTCCAGACCGGGGCTCTTGGACTTGCCCAGGAGCAGATACGAAACCGGGCCCAACATCACCGACCGTGTGAGGATGCCCTGGCCCTTGGCTTCGAGAAACTCATCGATGATCTTCGATGATGCGAGCCGGAATTCCAGACCATCCTCGAACTCCGGGACGATGTAGTGGTAGTTCGTGTCGAACCACTTGGTCATCTCCATCGCGTGGGCGTTGTCGGTGCCTCGGGCCATGGCGAAATACGTGTCCATATCAATGGTGGCGTCCTTGAGGCCGAACCGCAAGGGGACCGCCCCGAGCATGCACGTGGTGTCGAGCACGTGATCGTACAGCGAGAAGTCATTCGAGGGGATGTGGTCGATGCCCAGTTCCCTTTGAAGCGTCCAGTGGGTTGCTCGCAGTCGCCGGCCTTTTTCCACGAGGGACGCCAGATCGGTGCGGCCGGCCCAGTAGGCTTCCAGAACCTTCTTGAGTTCCCTGTCTGTGCCAATACGTGGAAAGCCGAGGTTGGCGCTAATCGTCATGTTCTATTCTCCTGAGTACCAGTCCAGGTGATGAGGAGTATCCTCGGGAGGCTCGGGCGCCATTCCCGTTGCGGAACGGAGCGAAGCGTCGAGCGCGTTGTCTGCCAGAAACGCTTGCACGGTGTGCCGGGCGCCATCGGGCAGGTACGAACGGATCTCGTCGAGGTCGTGCTTCGAAAGCAGGGGAGGGACGAACGTTGTGCGAAACTCGCATGGCGTCCCGCCGGCCGCGAGCCGCGCGATGCTGTCGCGGATGGCCTCGACGGGCGCATCGACCCCGGTCAGTTGCGGATACCTGGCAAACGGGGCCTTGATGTCCATCGCCACGCAATCGAGGAGACGCCCGGCCAGCAGGTCCGCCAGGACGTCCGGGCGACTGCCGTTCGTATCGAGCTTGACCTTCAGTTTCATAGCCCTGATCTGCTCGATGAAAGTCCTGAGGTCCTCCTGCAGTGTAGGCTCGCCGCCGGTGATGACGACGCCGTCGAGAAAAGCGGCGCGGCTCTGCAGGGCGTCGACCACAAGTCCTTCGTCGACGAGCTCGGCTGTCGGGCGGTCGAGCGGCAGCAGCGGCCCGTTGTGACAGAACGGGCAACGGAAGTTGCAGCCCTGCGTAAAGACGATTGCAGCAAGATGGCCTGGATAGTCGCTCAATGTCAACGCCTGAAAACCGCCGATTCTCATGAGGTCGCCTTGATCTGGAAGTAGCGTCGCTGTTCGAATTCTGCCTGTTTGCCTTCGTTCCACTGATCCACAGGACGCAGGTAGCCGACCACGCGAGCATATACCTCCGTTTTGCGGCCACAGTGCGGACATTGTTGGACTTGGCCGCGCAAATAGCCGTGCTCGGCGCAGATGCTGAACACCGGCGAGATGGTGAAATAGGGCAGCCGGTAGTTCGTGCAGACCTTGCGGACGAACCGCTTGACGGCATTGGGATTGGCGACCGCCTCGCCGAGATTGATGTGCAGTCCGGTGCCCCCGGTGTACCTGGCCTGAAGGTCGTCCTGGAGTTCGAGCACCTCCCAGATGTCGTTGGTGTAGTTGACGGGCAGTTGGGTCGAGTTGGTGTAGAACGGCTCGCTCCGGCTGGCCTGTGGCGATGTGTTGGCGCTGGTGATATTGGGGTACTTCTGTCGGTCCAGCCGAGCCAGACGATAGCTGGTCCCCTCAGCGGGTGTGGCTTCGAGGTTGTACAGATTGCCGGTCTGTTCCTGGAACGTCAGCAGCCGGGCACGCATGTGGTCCAGGATTCGGGCGGCGAAGCCCCTGCCCTCGGCGGTTCCGATGTCCTTTCCCAACAGGTTCCGGCTGGCCTCGTTCATCCCGACCAGCCCGATCGTGGAGAAGTGATTGTGCCAGTACTGGCCATAGTGTTCCTTGACGCTCCGGAGGTAGAATCGCGTGTAGGGGTAGAGGTTCCTGTCGGTGAGTCGTTCGAGCAGCTTGCGCTTGATCTCCAGGCTGCTGCGGGCCAGGTCCATGAGCCGATCGAGCCGCGTGACGAATTCGCTCTCGTCGGCGCTGATGTGACCCAGCCGGGGCATGTTGATCGTGACGACGCCGATCGAGCCGGTCAGGGGATTGGCCCCGAAAAGGCCGCCCCCGCGTTTCTCGAGGTGACGCAGGTCCAGACGCAGGCGACAACACATCGATCGGGCGTCGGCCGGTGACATGTCGCTGTTGATGAAGTTCGCAAAGTTGGGGATACCGTATTTGGCTGTGACCTGCCAGAGAGTCTCCAACTCTGGCGCGTCCCAGTCAAAATCCGCGGTAATGTTATAAGTGGGGATCGGAAACGTGAAGACCCGGTTCCTGGCGTCGCCCTCGGCCATCACGTCGAGAAAGGCCCGGTTGAACGTTCGCATCTCAGGCTCGAATTCGCGGTAGGCGCGGTCCATCAGTTGTCCACCGATCACCACGGGCTGGTCGGCGAGTGTCGCAGGGGCTTTCAGGTCGAGCGTAATGTTGGTGAACGGCGTCTGGAAGCCCACGCGCGTGGGGATGTTGACGTTGAAGACGAATTCCTGGAGGGCCTGCCGCACTTCGCGCTCGTCCAGGCCGTCGTACCGGATGAACGGGGCCAGCAGCGTGTCCACATTCGAGAACGCCTGGGCGCCGGCGGCCTCGCCCTGCAACGTGTAGAAGAAGTTGACGATCTGCCCCAGGGCGGTGCGGAAATGCCGGGCGGGACTGCTCTCGGTCTTGCCCGCGACGCCCTGGAAGCCGCAGCGCAGCAGGTCGTGGAGGTCCCAGCCGACGCAGTAGACGCTGAGCATGCCCAGATCATGGATGTGGAAGTCGCCCGAGATATGGGCCTCGCGGATGTTCTGTGGATAGATCTTGTTGAGCCAGTACGTCTTGCTGATTTCGCTGGAGATGTAGTTGTTCAGCCCTTGCAGTGAGTAGGACATGTTGCTGTTCTCCTGGACCTGCCAGTCCAGTCGGTCGAGGTAGTTGTCGATCAGATCGACGTCGGCCTTCTGCGTCAGTTCGCGGATTCTCGCGTGCTGTTCGCGATAGAGGATGTAGGCCTTGGCAGTCTTCTTGAAGGGGCTTGTCAGAAGGACATCTTCGACCAGGTCCTGCAATTGTTCGACACTGGGTGTGTTAGTCAGCGTCATTTGTGCCAGGCTGAGGACGCGCAGGGTCAGTGGACAGGCGGTTTCCGGTCCGAACTGCCCGGTGGCGGCGCCCGCCTTCGCGATGGCGGCCTGGATCTTCGATGCGTCGAAGGGAGCTTGTCTGCCGTCTCGTTTCCGGACGGTGGTGAAACCGCCTGAGAGGGTGGTCTGTTTCTGGGTCGTGGTATCACTCGTGTCGGTGAGGTTGGGCATGACAGCACTCCTTGCTGAGATGATGGACTGGCGCGTCCTTTTTCATTGGACCAGTGATTACGGATCGGCGGGTGCACGCGCACCGAGTACCCGATTGAGGCAATTGGCCGCGGAAGACAAGGCAGGATACGTGCCGTCGGACGCCGAGAGGAGAAGACCTTTCCCCGCCGGCGGTCGCACGAGCAATTGCCTTTCAACGCGAAAGCGACATTGCCGTCGTCCACACCAACCGTGTGGGTTGTTGGCAGGTCTTCGGACTTGCGGGCGTGTCAGAGCCAGGCTCTGCGTTCCTACCGGCCATCGCTTCCCACCCGTTCGGGCAGTGCTCAATGATGGCGGTCGTTCCCACTTACCGCTGCGCGACAGTTCCGGATTCGCACCGGATTCCCTCTTTTCGGTGTCCCAACCTTCGGGACACACCAACAACGGGATCCGAGATTAGCGAGCCTGCCGATTGCCGTCAACCACAAAACGCCAGGAAAATTCTTCGGCATGTCTGTCCAGCTTTTACGGCAAGCCCGATTCAGGCATAGAGAGTTGCGTGTGGCAGCCTCAAGCTCGAAGAGCTTGGGGATGGTTCCGTGCATGGGCGACCTTCTGCCGTCGCTTCGGCAGTCAAGTCCGCCATCCCCAAGGCTCCGCTCCATTCGACTTTGCTCAGGACAGGCTTTGAGGCTGCCACACACACACACCAGGATGTTTTCACACACCTTTCTTTGGCCTCTGTGCAGGTCCAAGTGCGCACAGTCGAAGCACAGATGGTGTCTGTCTTGTTCTCCCCCATCCGCCGTTGGCAGGCGGTCAGTGATCGACTTCGGGACTGGCCATGATGTAGTCGAGCACGTCGGTCATCCTGGCGGTCGCGACGGCCACGGTGCAGTCGGCGGCCCCATAGTACAGGCGCAGCTCATCGGTGTTCTTGTCGACCGTGGCGCCCGTGGGGAACACAACGTCGCCGACGTCGCCGACGCGCTCGTAGTGGGCGTGCGGGCCCAGAATCCACTCGTCGCTTCGGCGCAGGAGTATCCAGGGCCGTTGCAGGTCCAGCAGGGCCAAGCCGGTACGATAGATCTGCCCGGCAGTGGTGCTGCGTACGCCGTGGTAGAAGATCAGCCAGCCTTCCGGTGTCTCGATCGGCTGGCAGGCCAGCCCGACCCGGTGACAGTCCCAATAGGCCGCGCGGGTCGGAATCAGGAGTTGGTGATCGCCCCAGTGCTTCAGGTCCGGCGAGAAGCTGATCCAGATGTGCGCTTCGCCCCGCACGATCGGCCGGTGAATCAGCGCGAACCGCCCGTCAAACCGACGAGGAAACAGGCACGCGTCCTTGTCTTCCGGAGGCAGCAGGCCGCCCAGACGGGCAAACGTGCGGAAGTTCTTGGTGATGGCCAGCGAGACGATCGGTCCGCCCTCGCTGAAAGACACGTACGTGACCGCGAACTGCTTCTGCTCCTGGAGCCAGACGATGCGCGGGTCTTCCAGGCCCCACCGTTCCTCGTGGGTGGTTGGGTCGGCGGTCAGCGTCGGCTCGGGGTCCACGGTCCAGTCGGTCAGGCCGTTGGGGCTGCGAGCGACCGTCAGATGAGAAAACCCTCGCATGTCTTCGACGCGGACCAGCAGCAGCGTCTGGCCGTCCAGCCGGGCGGCGCCGGGGTTGAAGACCGCGTTGGCGGCGTAAGGCCAGTCTTCGGCCTTGAGGATCGGGTTGCCGTCGAAGCGCGTGAAAAGCTCGTGCGCTTTCTTCTCTCTGTCGATTCGTGACATCGCGCTCATGATAAAGCCTCACGCCTTGATCAACTGCGTCTCGTACAGGCCCTGGTAGATCGAGCAGGTCTGCATGAGCTGCTCATGTTTGCCTTGAGCGACGATCCGTCCCCCATCCATCACGACGATGACATCCGCGGCGACCACCGTACTGAAGCGGTGCGCGATGATGAACGTGGTCCGGCCCTGCATGATCTCCGTGATGGCCTTGTGGATCTTGGCCTCGCTGTCGGCGTCCACCTGGCTGGTCGCCTCGTCGAAGATCAGGATCGCGGGGTTCTTCAGGATGGCCCGGGCGATCACGATCCGCTGGAGCTGTCCGCCGCTGAGTCCAACGCCGTGCTCGCCGATGACGGTATCGTAGCCCAGCGGCAACTGGCTGATGAACTCGTGAGCGAACGCCCGCCTGGCGGCCTCGACGATTTCCCCCTGTGTGGCGCCCTGACGCCCGTAGCCGATATTGGCGGTGATCGTGTCGTTGAAGGTGATAACCTCCTGGGTCACCATGCCGATCTGGCTGCGGAGGCTATCCAACGTAACTTCGGCGATGTCGTAGCCGCCGATGAGGATATGGCCGGAATCCGGATCGTAGAAGCGAGGCAGCAGGTTGGCCAGCGTGGTCTTGCCCGATCCATTGGGCCCGACGACGGCCACGTTATGGCCGGCTGTCACCGTCAGATTGACGCCCTTGAGTGTAGTTCGGTCTGCTCCAGGATATGTGAATACGACGTCGCGAAACTCGACGTTGCCCCGACCCGACGGGAGGACCACGGCGTTGGGCTTCTCCGGTTCGGTCGGATGGTCCAGCACGGCAAAGACGCGTTCGGCCGCGGCGTTGGCCTGTTGAATCTTGTTCCAGATGTCGCTGGTCTTCCGCACCGCCTCCGCGGCCCCGCCCAGCAATGCCAGCAGCGCGATGAACTCGGTGCCGTCCAGGCTGCCGCCCGTGAACCAGGCCATCCCGACGATGATGGCGCCCGCCCCCGCCAGCATTCCGAGCACCTCCAGCACCGGATGGGTGGCGGCGTCCACCTTCGACATCGCCAGCAGTTGCTTGAGCAGGCGATCGTTGATTTTGCCGAATTGTTTCTGTTCGTACTGCTGCTGGTTGTAGACCTTTACCACGCGCAGGCCGGTTACCGCTTCCTGAAGCTTGGAGAGCATCTCGGCGCCGGCGACCAGCGAGCGACGTGACGCCTTCTTCATCTTGCGTCCGAACGATCCGAGCAGCACGAGCACTAACGGGGCTGCCGTGAGGAACACCAGCGACAGTTTCCAGTTCAGGGCTATGGCAAACACGAGCATGAACAACGCGTTGATCGGCTCCCGCAGCGCCTTGCCGAGCATGACCTTGATGGCCGAGGTCATGGTGTTCGTGTCCCGCATGATCCGGCTGATCGTATCGCTGGGACGCTCGGTGGCGAAGATGCCGATCGGAACGTGCATCAGGCGGGCGAAGACATCCTGCCTCAGTTCGTTGATGGCGCTCTGCACGATCTTCTGGCCGATATAGTCCTGATAGTACTTGGCGACGCAGCGGATGATCGTGATCAAGAGCATCACGGCCATGATCGCGGCGACGGCGCGGACCTGGTCCTCGGCCGCGTGTCCGCGAGGCAGAAAGCCGATCGCCCATCGGGCGGCGGCCAGGCCCACCAAATGCACACGCCACTTGATATATCGAAATGCGTTCCATTTCTGAGCATCCACCGCCGCCAGGTTCCGAGGCGTGTCCAATTCGACATCGAGGCGGGTCCAGTCGGTGCTTTCTCGGCGCAGCAACGTCACGCGCAACGTCTGATCCGTTGCCTTAGCCAGTTCTTCGAGCATCCGCGCGTACGAGGTTTCCACCTCGGAGACAGGGGGGACGGACGGACCGACGTTCGCAATGTGATCGTCTTTGCGGATGCCTGCTTTCTCGGCCAGTCCACCCTCCCTGACGCGGATCACCCGCAGGTGGTTCTGGAGGGCGGGCTCGGTCCCTTCGCCCGGTTCCGTGGCCTCAGACACGAGTCCATACGCGGTTTCGCAGGTCTTGCGGTCTGCCCATCCGTGCAGGCCTTCGTTGCCGATCATGACCGTCAGAAGGGGAATGATTGCCATGAAACTGACCGAAAGCAGCAGGGCAATGACCATGGCGCTGACCACAACCGCCACGACGCTGGGCCATTGCGGCCAGACGTATCCAAACAGACGAGCGAAATCCTTCATCTCGGCAGAAGCTCTCCGATCGGTAGTCCATTTTCAGAGTCGTCCGGCCCGTGTTCCTGGCCCTCGACCATTCCAACGCCTCCACATGGCAAGACTCTCGCCTGCGAACGGCCGACGCACACTAACAGAGTTGCCCAGTGGGGTCAAGCACAAACGCTATACCGGCGGCGGCCCACAGACGCGGGGATGGTATTTGTCGCAGGCGACCGTCCCGCGGTCGTCGGCACGGGCCATTTGACGACAGCGTTCAATACCGCTTGCGGAACCGCGCGGTGGGGATGTTCAGCAGTTTGCGGTATTTGGCGACCGTGCGCCGGGCCAGATTGGGGATGCCGGCTTCCGCCAGCTTCTCTTTGATCTGGTCGTCGTTGAGCGGATTGGTCTTGTCCTCTTCGTCGATGATCTGCTGGAGTTTGACGCGGATGGCCTCCCAACTATGGGCCTGGCCGTTCTCGTCCTCCGTGCCTCCGCTGAAGAACTTGCGAAGGGGAAGGACACCCCACGCGCACTGCATGTACTTGCCCGAAACCGCACGCGAGACGGTGGCCAGGTGCACGCCCACCTCTTCGGCGACCTTGGACATGGGTAGCGGACGCAGATGCAGCGGACCTTTCTCGAAGAAATCCCGTTGGTTTCTGACGATGGCCTGTGCGACCTTCAGAAGCGTGTTCTTGCGTTGCTCGATCGCCTCGATGATCCAGTGGGCCGAGCGGATGTTGTTCTGAAGAAACTTGCGGGTCTTGTCGCTGACCTGCGTGTCCTTGGCCATGCGCGTGTAGTAGTTGCTCAGCCTCAGGCCGCGCAGGTCGGATTCGGCCAGACGCACGGTGAAGTCGTCGGATCCGTTGGGCGATTCGACGATCACATCCGGCGTGATCGGGATGCTCTCGTTGCGTCCGACCTGCAGGCCTGGCGAAGTGTCCAGCTTGCTCAGACGTTCGATGGCCTCGTTGACCTGCTCGATGCTCAGGCCCATCTTGCGCGCGATGTCCGGCAGACGGTTTTCGAGCAGGTCGTCCATGTGATCGGCCACCAGGCGGTACTCGCAGCCCATGTCCTCGCCATTCTGAGCGATCTGGATCAGGAGGCACTCCCTCAAGTCTCGCGCTCCCACACCCGGCGGGTCGAGCTGTTGCACCAGACGCAGGGCCTCCTTGAGATGGTCGGGCTGGAAATCGCTGCGATCCTTGTTGTGTAGTTGCTCCAGGCGGATGCTGAGATAGCCCCGATCGTCGATGTAGTCGATGATCGCCTGGCCGGCCTTCTTCACCGGCTCGTCGGCGTCTACGAGGCGCCATTGGTCGTTGAGGTAGTCATGCAGCGACTGTGGGGGCGCAGCCGCATTCTTGATCGCTTCGAGCTTGCGGTCTCTCTCATCGGCATCCGCCCGGCTGCGGTAAGGCCCCGACTGGTCGATGAATTCCTTGAATTCGTCCCCAAGGCTCTCCAGTCGTTCAAAGTCCTCGGCCTTGGGGCTGTCGGGGTCGACGACAAGGGCCTTTTCGGCCGGCATGTCGTCCGCGGACGGCTCGGACACGACCTCGCCCTCCTCGGGCTCGGACGGCTCGTCCAGTTCGAGCACGGGATTGCTGTTGAGCTCCTGTTCGATGCGTTCGGCCAGCGCCTGGATCGGAAGCTGAAGAATCTCCATCGACTGGATCATGTGCGGAGCGAGCTTCATCCGCTGCTCCATCCGCATCTGTCCTGTCATCTCCAGCTTCATCTAAACACCTTTGCGCACTCCAAGCATCGATCTTCAGGTTCCTGCATTGCATCCATGATAGCCGGATCGCACGTTTCGTCAAGTCGCCGGCCGGATTTGCCGGCGCGTCGGCGGAAGCGCTTTCTCACAGCGTCCAGGATTCGCGGTACGTGCAGCGCACGTACTGGTTCGCCTCGGGCAGGTTCGTGACCTTCATCGACGCGCTGTCCCACAGGAGCTTGAGCCCACCTGCGCGGACACAGACGGTGCCCAGCAGCACCGCCTCGGTCATGGGGCCGGCGAAATCGAAACTCGATTCAGTCGGTGTTCCTTCTTTGCATGCCTTGATCCATTCCTCATAGTGGCCGATCGAGCGGGGCAGCCTCTTGAGCGGCTGTTTGTAGGCTTTCATTTTCGTCTCGGGGATCAGACGCGGGCTGTTGCCTCCCCAGCCGGTCACGAGCATCGTGCCCCTGTCGCCGACGAAGACCAGCCCGTCTTCGCGCGGCAGCTCGCGACCGTCCTCCAACTCCGGCGGACGGGCCGCGATCAGTCCGCCGTCATACCAGTGGACCGTCACCGGCGGCATATCGCCCCGCGCCGGGAACTCGTAGTGGACCGTCGAAGCCAGGGGCAACGTCTCTTCGTAGACGGCCGTTGAGCTGGCGTGGACGCTGGTCGGTGCGCCGAGCTTCAACGCGCTGAAGACCGGCGCCAGGTTGTGGATGCCCATGTCGCCCAGCCCGCCGGAGCCGAAATCCCACCAGCCCCGCCAGCGGAAGGGGACGTACGCCGGATGGTAGGGGCGATACGGCGCCGGGCCCAGCCACAAGTCCCAGTCCAGGTGATCCGGCACGGCGGGCGTGTCGGTCGGGCGTTCGATGCCCTGAGCCCACCACAAAGGCAGCTTGCCCTGGTGCGTCGGCCGGTCGGACCAGACGTGAACCTCGCGGACATCTCCGATGGCGCCATCCCAAATCCACTCCTTGATTAGCCGGTTGCCCTCGAAGGCCATACCCTGATTGCCCATCTGCGTGGCCACTTTTGCCTCGCGCGCCGCCAGCGTCAGTGCACGTGCCTCGTGGATCGTCCGCGTCAAAGGTTTCTCGCAGTAGACGTGCTTGCCCTTTTTGATCGCGGCCATCGACGCGACCGCGTGAACGTGATCGGGCGTGGCCACCACCACCGCGTCGATCCCGTCGCCCTCCTTGTCGAGCATCTCGCGAAAGTCACGGTACTTCCTTGCGTTGGGATAGCGTCGAAATGCTCCCGCCGCGCTCTGCCAGTCCACGTCGCACAGGGCAACGATGTTCTCGCTTTCGACACCTTGCAGGTCGTCGCCGCCGCGTCCGCCGACCCCGATGCCGGCGATATTGAGCTTCTCGCTGGGTGCGATGCGGCGTGGTCCGCCCAGCACGTGCCGAGGCACCACGGTGAATGCCGCCACAGCGGCTGCATGACTCATGAATCGTCGGCGCGAAATGCCCTTCTTCGATTTGCCGTTGTGATCGTCCATCTTCGCACTCCCCAATACGGTCTTGTTTCGATATCTGTGCATCCGCTCTCGCTTGAGAGACTCAATCGGGTTCCCGCTGCGCGCACTGAACGATCCGGTCGATCTCGGCGGCGAGTCTGCCATCCAGAGGTTCGACTTCATGCGCCGCCAGGATCGTACGGACACGTTCCGATGCGCGTTGGGCCATGGATGTGGATCCGTCGGTCTCCCAGCCGTCCCAGCTCTGCCGCGTCCAGGCCGGACCGGGTAACCAGAGCTCGTCGCGGAAGTGCCGGACCGTGTGTTCCTCCGCCAGAAAGTTGCCGCAGGGTCCCACGCGGTGAACGACCTCGGTTGCCAGCGTTTCGGCGTCGGTCTCGAAGCCGCGTGCAATGCGCCGGACATAGGCGGCCAGCTCGTTGTCGGCGTAGAGCCATTCGAGGCTCGCCCCATGGTCCGTGCCGCAAATGCCGCAATGCCCGAACGTGTCGGCGCCGGCCAGAACCCCCAGCAGCATGCTCGATGCTTTTTCGATTCCCGCCTGTGCGTCGAGCGTTTTGGCGTCCGTCAGGCCCACGTTGACGTATGCCGGAAGGCCGTAGAACCGGGCCATCTGCACCATGGCTACGGCCATCAATCCCTGCTCGGGCGAGCCGAACGAGCAGATGCTCGTCCGCGGGTCCATGATGTGCGGGATGCCGCCGTACATGACAGGCGTTCCCCGCGCGAAAAGCTGCGTCACCACCAGTCCGGCGAGGATTTCGGCGTTCTCCTGCGCCAGCGTGCCCGCGAGCGTACCGGGCGCAGTCGCCGAAGTCATAGCCATCGGGCCGATGCTCACAGGCTGACCGGCCTGCGCAAACACCTTGACGATCTCGAGCCCATGCTCGGGCAACTGGAGCGGGCTGATCGGTTCGAGGAACGCCTCGGCCATGGGCTTGTCGCGCAGGGCCTGCTCGCCGCCCGCGATTGTTCGGTATATCTCCAGAATGGCACGCGCCGTGCGGCCGTTACGCACCCAGCAGCGCGTGGGTTTGGTCGTTCCCTTGACCAGTTCGCCCGTCAGGAAGACGTCGCGCCAGGTCTCGGGGATTTCTTCGGGCTGGCCCATCGCGCCCACGATATGGATGTGGTCCAGGGCATCGCCCAACCGAACGGCGTCGCGAACGTCTCCGAGCGCAGCGCCACGACGCCGGCCGCTCCGCGAATCGATCCAGGTATACTGGCCGGGGCTGGACATCCACACGCTGTCGCCATGGCCAAACCGCGCGGCGCGCTGCGGATCGCGCCCATGGAGCACGTATTGCTTGCCCGTCTGCGTAACGCAATCCATGACGAGCTCCTCGGGCAGATGTGCCATCTTGCCGGTGTCATCGACACGTGCGCCCGCTTCGCGCAACAACCGCAGAGCCGTCTCATGATGGACCTTTACACCGGTATCGCGAAGAATGACAACACTGGCCTCATGAATGGCCTGGATGTTGCTGTTAGACAGGAAATGCAGTTCGATTCTTCCCATGCGAATCACCGCGAAACAGGTGGATTACGTCTCTGGATTCCGCCACAAGTCGATGGGCCTCTTGACGCCTTGCGGCCGGAACGGAAGGGCGGTCTTCTTGCCGGTTCCGGCTGATTGATAGCCCGCGCAAAGTGCCTCCTGCACTACCCGGCCGTCTTCGCCGGTCGCCTGAGGTGTCTCCTTGCCTCGGACACACCGCGCGAAGTGGTGCATCTCCTGCGGGAAGCCGTAGTTCCACAGTTCCTCGAAAACCGGCCACGTCCAGCCTTTGGTTGTCGGCGCCTTCTCCACGGCATAGCCGTAGCCGTACTCGCTGTACGTCGGCAGGGCGTTGCCCATGTGCAGGTCCGCGTGCGTCACGCCGCCCTCGCCGTAGACCTCGATCCGGTCTTCCATGCCGCCGCGACGAGCCCAACTGTCCTCGATCAGCCCCACCGCATCATTGGCGAACTCGATGATGCAGACGGAGTTGTCCTCGCCTTCGGTCTTGTCGCTGTGGACGTAGGTGCCCATCTGGCAGTAGACGTTCTTGATCTTGGGCCGGCCGAGAAACCACCAGCAGAAGGCGATGCCGTGACAGCCCATGTCCATGAAGACCCCTCCCCCTGATCGGGACACATCCCAGAACCACTCTGCGTGCGGCCCGAAGTGTTTTTCGCTCTGCTTGACGAGATAGACCTTGCCGAACGCCCCCTGGTCGGCCATCTCTTTGGCCTTGACGTACTTCGGCGTGAAGTAGAGTTCCTCCGCGTACATCAGGAGGACGCCTTTGCGCCGGCACGTGTCGATCATGAGGTCCGCTTCTTCGAGCGTCATGCACAGAGGTTTTTCGCAGACCACATGCTTTCCGGCGTTGGCGATGTCGACGGTCATCTGGCAGTGCAGCGCATTGGGAGCGGTGATCGTCACCATCTCGATGTCGCGCTCTTCGAGCATCTGCCTGTAGTCGGTGAAAACGCGCGGAATCTTATATCGTTCCGCCAGGGCCTTGGCATGTCCGGGCGTCGGCGATGCGACGGCTACAACCTCCGCCTCATCCGGCATGATCTGAAACGACGCGGCGTGAATGTCCGCCTCGAACTGCGAGCCGATGATCCCGACTTTCACGCGTCCCTGAGTCGCCATGATTCTCGTGCCTCCTTTCTCCATCAGACACTGCGTTGGTGCCGGTTCCTATTCCAGTTCCTGCCGTCCGAGGATGGCGTCGGTCAAGATCCTGCCGCTGGCGTATTCGATCGTCGATCCGGTCGGCAGACCACGGGCCAGCCGCGTGATCCGCACCCCGAGCGGACGCAGCAGCGAGCTGATGTACAGCGATGTGCCGTCGCCTTCCAGATTGGGGTTCGTGGCCATGACGACTTCGCGCACCTGTCCGCCGCGGATTCGCTCGACGAGCTGGTTGATCGTCAGGTCGTCCGCTTCGACTCCATCGAGCGGCGCGATATGGCCGCCCAGGACATGGTACAGCCATTTGCACGTGCCGGTCTTTTCGAGACTGATGACGTCCTTGGGCTGTTCCACCACGCAGATCAGGCCTTGGTCCCGCTGCGGGTCGGCGCAGATCTGGCAGACGTCCTCTTCGGACAGGTTCCAGCAAACCTGGCAGCGCTTGATCCGGGTTTTGACGTCCCGTATGGCGTCGGCCAGCTTCATCGCCTCGGGCGCATCGGCCTTGAGGATATGAAACGCCAGCCGCTCGGCGGTCTTGGGGCCGACTCCGGGGAGCCGGCCGAATTCTTCGATCAGCTTATTCAGGCTTTCCGTATATGCACTGCTCATAGACGCTCTCGGTTCTCCAGTGACAGGGTTTGGCTAAACGCTCGCCGGGACTACGAAAGGGCTTCGGTAGTTTCGCGTCAGCATCCGGTTGGCTTCGTCGTCGTTGACATATCGCTGTTGCTTGGGGTCGAAGTCCAGCGAGCGGCCCAGCCGGTAGGAGGTATTGGCCATATGGATCAGGGCGCAGCTATGGTGGCCGTCTTCGACCTTGCCGGGCAGACCGGATGTGTCGTTGGCCCGTATGGCGTCGATAAAGCTCTGATAGTGGGCGCGATCCGTATTGCCTTGTTCGACGCCGGAGGGGCCGGGCTCGCGCTTCCTGCCCAGGAAGGTCTGCCAGCGTCCCCCGTACATCGTCATGTAGCCTTCGGAGCCATAGAAGATGTTGCCGATGTTGTTGTCCGGCGGTTCGCTGAAGCCGCCCTCGTAGTTGGTGATCCAGTGGCGGACCTCGAACTGAAGGATCTTCTTCTTGTCGCCGCGACCGTTCGGATTGTCGAATTCGTACGTGGCCATCAACACGTTGGGCGTCTCCTGATCGTCGTCGAACATCACGTGGGCGCCCATCGCCGTGACGCGAGTCGGTAGTGTGACATCGAGTCCCCATCGGGCGATGTCGATCTCGTGCACTCCTTGATTGCCGATGTCGCCGTTGCCGTAGTCCCAATGCCAGTGCCAGTTGTAGTGGAAGCGGTTCCGTGTGAACGGCCGCTTTGGGGCCGGACCCAGCCACAGGTCGTAGTGGACGCCGGCCGGCACGGGTTCTTCCGGGGTGCGTCCGATCGTGTCGCGCCATTTGTAGCAGGTGCCCTTGGCCAGGTAGACCTCGCCCAGACCACCGTTTCGCAGAAACGCCATCGCCTCCTGATATGCCTTCGAACTGCGGCTCTCGGTGCCGTGATGCACTACGCGGTGGTACTTCCTCGCTGCCTCGATCAGCTTCTGCCCTTCGAAGATGTTGTGGCAGAACGGCTTCTCGATGTGGGCGTGTTTGCCCGCCTGGCAGGCCCACACGCCCGCCAGCGCGTGCCAGTGGTTGGGCGTGGCGACGCTGATCGCGTCGATGCTCGTGTCTTCGAGCAGCTTGCGGATATCGACGTAGGTCTTGGGGATGGGCCTGTCGTTCTGTTCGAACCACTTGAGCCGCTCGGGAAAGAGATTCTCGTCCACGTCACAGAGGGCGGTCACTTCGACGTCGGGCAGGAGAGGGTAGTTTCTGATGTGACTGCCGAAGCCGTGGCCTCGTATGCCCACGACGGCGATGCGGACCCGGTTGTTGGCCCCGGCCCAGGAGCGGTTCGTGCCCCACAGACCCAGGCCCGCTGCCGTAGCGAGGGACCGCTTGACGAAAGTCCGGCGAGAGACAGCATGCGGCGTGTTCATCGGATCTCCTTTGTGAATCTGTCTATACGGCGTCATCCTCTGCGCGAAGCCAGCGCACGGCACCTGCCGGCTCAGGGTAGCATAGCACGTCTGCGCGGAAAGTTCGAGCACCTGCTTTTCCAACAGACGGGGTGGCAGCCTCAAGTCCGCAGGACTTGGGGATGGTTCCCCCCACTGGTGGCGGAGCTATTCCTCTTCGATTCCGGTGACGGTGGCGCCCAGCTCCATGAGGACGGTCTTGACGCCCGGATCGCTGAGGATCTGACGCTGTCGTTCCGCGATAGGCTTGCGTTCGGGTTCTTCGTCGGACACAGGAGATGGTGCCACCATGAATTTGACGCGAACGGCTCGGCCCAGGTACTCCCCCAAGGCTTCCGCGATCTGGTCGCCTCGTCCGTTGCTCTCGCACATCTGCTTCTGCGTCTTGCCCGTCGGTGGAAACTCGATTGTCAGCGTATCACCGGTGATGCTTTTGAGGTTCGATCCGGTCAGCAGGCCGGTCGTGGCCGGACCGAGCCGCTTGGCGATCTTGCCGAGAGCCTCGGGCCACGACTCGACCAGGTTCTCGACAGGCGCCTCTGCATGGGCAACGGGCACAACGGTTGTGCGGGGCTCGGCCGACCTGGACGGGATGGACAGGATGGCAGGGGCGGGCTCAGGCTCTACCGGGAGTTTTTTTTTGACCGGTGCGCCGGCGCCGCCCGATGAACGCGCCAGCAGTTCATCGACGTTGATGAAGTGCTCGCTCAGCGCGAATCGCAGCAGAGAGGCGTCGAGCAAAGCCCTCGGCGTGTCGCTGTTCTTGACGGCCCAGCGGAGCTTCTCGAGCGCGGTGATGTTGTAGATCAGCGCCGCCGCGTCGAATTTCTTCGCCAACTCAGCGGCTTTCTCTTTCTGGTCGGCCGTCATGATCAGCAGGTCGGTATCGACCCCGGCCGAGGCGATCACCAGCAGATCGCGCATCTGCTCCGTCAAAGCGTCGACGATCTGCGCTTCGCCCAGACCCGTGTTGATCAGGTCCTCTGTGGCTGCGAGCGTGCCGGCCGCATCGCCGTCGCCGATCCTGGCCACAAGCGTCTGGACCTTCTCCGCGTTGGGCCGGCCGAGGAAGTCCTCCAGCAGGTCCACCGACAGAGGTTGAATCCCCGTGCTGAGGAGACGATCCAACAGACTCAGGCCGTCACGCATCGACCCGTTGGCCATCTTCGCCAGAGCCAGCACGAGGTCATCCTGATACTTGATCTTTTCTCTCTTGAGAATGCTCTTGAGCTGGTCGGCGATCTGCCTCGCGTTGATATTGCTGAAGTCGAACCGCTGGCAACGCGACTGGATCGTCGCGATGACCTTATTGGGCTCGGTCGTGGCGAAGATGAATTTCACATGCTCCGGCGGCTCTTCCAGCGTCTTGAGCAGCGCGTTGAACGCCTGCGTCGTCAGCATGTGCACTTCGTCGATGATGTAGATCTTGTAGCGGGCCCGGGCGGGCCGGTAGATGGCGTTCTCTCGGAGCTCGCGAATCTCATCCACACGGTTGTTCGAGGCGCCGTCGATCTCGATGACGTCGATGTCCTCGCCGCTGTTGATGGCGACGCAACTGTCACACTTGCAGCAGGGGGTCGTCGTCGGCCCGTCGGATTTCAGGCAGTTGAGAGCCTTGGCCAGAATGCGGGCCATCGTGGTCTTGCCGACGCCGCGCGTGCCGGAGAAAAGGTACGCATGGGCGACGCGCCCCGTCTCGATTGCGTTCTTCAGCGTCTTGGAGATCGGGTCCTGCCCGACCACATCGTCGAACGTCTGCGACCGGTACTTCCTTGCCAGAACGGTGTAAGCCATGAGGATGTTCTATCTACGATCTACTATTTACTATTGTTTCTTGTCGTACGCCGTGCCGCCACGAAGATTGACGTCAACTCTTCACCCTCGCAAAGCAGCGGGGCAATCATCTTCTCTGCAATCAGGGTTTCATCCTTGACGAACTCCATCCAGAAGCACGATTCGTCGGCTTCTTCCAACACAATGCTCAGCTTAGAAACGAAGGCAGCTCTCGATTGAGCGACACAAGCCGCTCGATAGTTGGCCGCCACACTTGTTGAACAGCGAATCAGTTGCGAACGAGCATGTCGCCCAAGTGGCGTCTCGGGAAGTGCTATGGCCAACTTCACGCATCGGTGTGCGAAGTCCTTTGTTCTTGCTTTCAGCTCATCACGATCCACCAGATTCTCTCTTTGACGAAATAGTCAATCGAAAATCGTAAGTCATAAATCAAAAAAAGATCGGCCGGGTTTACCCACACACAACCAAGCTGCCGCTTATGGCTGCTCGGTTCCCCGCCTGACCAGGTTCACGGGCTCGGCTTGCATGGGACCCGGCCGGTAAAAGATACCTTCGTTTCCGAGTCGGAGAGCGTCTTGGCTCTGCCGGAGCAGACTATACCACAGGGTCGCCGTCCTGGCCAGCAAAACCTTTCCAGATTTGTGTCCCACGCCACCGGCGCATCACACCAGATTCCTTTGCGGCGGCAGGGGCGAGGCATGCCTCGCTCCTGCCGATCCGTTTCCTTCGCGATCACTCGGCCAAGGGCGCGCCGTAGCCGATGTCGTCGATAAGCAGCAGGCCGCTGCCGCCGGCGGTTGGGGTGGCGCGGTTGCCGACGCCGATGTACATCGTCTCGATGCGAGTCATGTTCACGCCGGCCAGCTCGCTATAGGAGATCGTCCAGGACTGCCAGGCGGCGACCCTCAGCGCCTCGGGATCAGGATGCGCAACGACCGCGACCTGACCGGCGCTGTCCTCGACCGCCACGTACAGCGTCTCGGCGGCGTTGTCCTCGGCGCCGTAGAAATACAGCACCAGCGTGTTGGCGCCGTGGCCGGTCCAGTCCTGCGGACCGTCCCACGTCCGCGAAATCTCGGAATAGAACGGGGCTGAAGTGTTGTCGTAGCTTACGGGCATCGACTGCCGCCCGCCGTGAACGGTCGCCTTCTCGGCAAACGGGGCATCCGTGTAGCCGGTGGTCGATCCGGTGTTGTTGGTCCAGCCGTCGATCCAGTTCTGGAAGACGGCCTGGCCGGCGTCGATGTCATCGGTGTAGGCTTCGATGTCGTCGATCGTCGCATACTCAGCGGTCGTGAAGCTCCACAGGTCGCCTTCCCACGTCGCAGGGCTGGCGGTCTCGTTGACCTCGTCGACTCGCCAGTAATAGACGTTGCCGAAGACGAGGTCATCCGGCTGGAAGCTCGCCGCGTCAACCGTCCCGGCCAGGACCAGATTCGCCGGATCGGTGCCCAGATAGACGTTGTGCGAGACCGCCTCGCGTCCCGGCCGCCAGCTCAGCGTTCCCTCGACGTCCATTCCTGCCGCCCCGTCCGCCGGCTCCGGCTCGCGAGCAAACGCCGGAATGTACATGAACCGGACCTCGCTGAGCCCGTACTGCGAGAGCACGCCGAATCCGCTGTTGACCGTCAGCCTGATGTACCTGGCTGCTAGCCCGCCGAGATCCACGGTTGTGTTGTGCGCGTACGCGGACTTGGCGGTACCCCGTACCAGTTCGACGTCACCCAGACTGGCCCAATCCGCGGCATCTGTGGAATACTCGACCGTCACGTTCTTGATCCCGAAGCCGAGAAGCAGCTCGAATTCCACGTTGTAGTTCCACACCCAGAGCTCGTAGAGCTTGTAGGTCCGGTCGAACTCGAATTGAACCCACATAGGATCGCCGTTGGCAGGCTTCCCGAGCCACATGTCGGTGCTCCTGGTGGAGTGCTGGTCCGCGGCGTCCAGCCCCGAACCGTTGACGATGTTCGCGACGCTCTCGGTGGCGGTCGATGTCGCGTTCGTTGTGGCGACGACGTTCTCTACCGGATAGGCAAACGGTTCCGTCGTGAAGCTCCAGAGCGGGCCTCGGAAGATGGTCGAATCCGGCGGGGCGTTGACCTCATCGACACGCCAATAGTAGGTGGTCTGGAAATCCAGCAGACCTTCAGGATCGTATGCGGTGGCCGTTTGGCCTTGGCTGACCAGGACACCTTGGGGGTTCGCCCTCCCGGCCGTGTTGACATCGTCCAATTGCGTGCCGAAATAGACGTCATGGGTGTTCGCGAATTTGCCCGCCGTCCATTGGAGCACCACGTCGCGGCGCACATCCACCGCTCCGTCCTCGGGAATCGGATCGGCCGCCAGTTCCAGCGCTTTGATGCCTGTCATGAGCTTGGCGATCTCATCTTGCTCCAGGGCCCGATGGAAGATTGCCACATCGTCGATCATCCCGTTGTAGAAGGTTCCGCCTCCACTGCGCCGTCCGACGGTCACCGGCGACGTATTCTGTGGCATCGCTCCGGCATAGGCCCACTCTTCCCCCAATTGTCCGTCGACATAGCATCTGAAGATGGTGCTATCGTACGTCGCGGCGATGTGGTGCCATTCGCCGGCGGCCGGCGAGGCGGGCGAACAGGTATCGCGTCCTTCGTTGTCGTAGAATTGCCAGAAGATCACGCCGCCATTCGTCTCGGTCAACTCATAAGGCAGGTTGTTCGCCGCCCAGCTTCCTTTGCTGACGATCGCCATCTCACCGCTGGCGTTCGACCTCATGTACGTCCAGGCGGCGATGGTGATGGCGTTGGTGATGGAAAGGCTGTCGCTATGAGGAATCTCCATCGCGTCTGCACCGCCGAAATCCAGTGCTCCTGTCCCTATGATGCCCGCGACAAACGTCGGGCTTCCGACGACGGTCCCGTGGTTTCCGTACCCGGAGTAGTCCAGGGTGTCGCCGTCCAGCGGCCACCAGCCGACGAGGGTCGCGTCGCCGGCTCTGGCGCCGCCCCCAGAGAAGCTCAACGTGAGCAGAAGCAGGATTGCGTAGCACATCTTGTTCCACATGGGTATCCTCCTTCAAGAAAACGCCGAAATGGGATCTGTCGTGCTCCGGCGACAGGCCGGGCGCGCGTCTTATCGCGATCTGTGAAGTGGATCATCCTATCAAGGGACGTGCATTGCAGATTGTGGCTGTAGAAGTTCCGGGACGCCACAAGGAGACTGGCCTGCGCTCCAGGCTTTGCTGTGCGTCCGATCCAAGGCATTCTTCCGGCCTCCGAGTCAGCATGTGATGTGGATGCCGTCGGACTTCTACCGCACAACTCCGAGTCCGAGCGGAGGCGACCCACTCACAAGAAGACACCTCTGAACCAACTCATCAATATCAGACGCCATCTGACGCGCCAAGAGAAAAGGGCGTCAGTCGTGTCCCCAGTGTCACTGGGCCATTGCACCGGATTTCTCTGGGGCGGCAGGGGCGAGGCATGCCTCGCCCCTGCAAATCGGTTTTGTTCACAGTTATTCGGCCAAGGGCGCGCCGTAGCCGATGTCGTCGATGAACAGCAGGCCGCTGCCGCCGGCGGTCGGGGTGGCGCGGTTGCCGACGCCGATGTACATCGTCTCGACCCGCGCCATGTTCACGCCCGCCAGCTCGCTATAGGAGATCGTCCAGGACTGCCAGGCGGCGACCCTCAGCGCCTCGGGAT